>Ga0256908_1000444_pt1 | contig 16783 bp, 12 predicted proteins | sample MC6MC0761MT_FD_186331 | JGI IMG/M metagenome (GOLD analysis project Ga0256908, IMG submission 186331) | Metatranscriptome of enriched soil aggregate microbial communities from Iowa State University, Ames, United States - MC6-MC0761-MT... | ecosystem: Environmental > Terrestrial > Soil >... | reverse complement strand
TTACAATCAAGTTGCACTTTTAGATTGGTTTGTTGATAAATAAGCTATTAATAAATATAAAAAATATTGGTCAACAATTTATATATTTAAATATTTGCAATGTTCTGTAACGTTGAAGCTCGGTGATTGTATATTTATGTAAATAATGTCAACCAAATAAAAAGGCTACTATTAAAGTAGCCTTTTTAAATACTTATCGAATTAGTTTGCAGCTTTACGTTTCATTTGATCAAAGAAATCATCATTTGTTTTGGTTTCTTTCATTCGATCTAATAAGAATTCCATCGCCACTAATTCATCCATAGGATGAAGAAGTTTACGAAGAATCCATACTTTACGCAGATTTTCTTCGTTCATGAGACGCTCTTCACGACGAGTACCCGATTTTTTGATATTCATTGCTGGGAAGACGCGTTTTTCAGCAATACGGCGATCAAGAATGATTTCTTGGTTACCTGTACCTTTGAATTCTTCGTAGATCACTTCATCCATTTTACTGCCTGTTTCAATCAAGGCAGTAGAAATAATGGTGAGAGAACCGCCTTCTTCGATATTACGTGCAGCACCAAAGAAACGTTTAGGACGTTCTAAGGCATGTGCATCAACACCGCCCGTAAGTACCTTGCCAGATGAAGGAACAACCGTGTTATAAGCACGTGCTAAACGTGTAATTGAGTCAAGTAAGATTACAACATCTTTTTTGTGCTCTACCAGACGTTTGGCTTTTTCAATCACCATTTCAGCAACTTGTACATGGCGAGCTGGAGATTCATCAAATGTTGATGCAACAACTTCACCACGCACAGTACGTTCCATTTCGGTCACTTCTTCAGGACGTTCGTCGATCAAAAGTACAATCAGGAAGCATTCAGGATTATTACGCACAATAGATTGAGCAATGTTCTGTAATAACATTGTTTTACCCGCTTTTGGCGGTGCTACGATAATTGAACGTTGACCTTTACCAATGGGTGCAACTAAGTCCACTACACGCGCTGTCAAATCTTCAGAAGAACCATTACCTAATTCCATAACCAATTGCTCAGTTGGGAAAAGTGGTGTGAGGTTTTCAAATAAAATTTTATTGCGTGAGTTTTCAGGAGTGTCATAGTTAATTTGATTAACTTTTAATAATGCAAAGTAGCGTTCACCTTCTTTAGGTGGGCGAATCGTACCTGTAATCGTATCACCCGTTCGTAGATTGAAACGACGAATTTGTGAAGGACTAACATAGATATCATCCGGACCTGCAAGATAAGAACCTGCAGCGGAACGTAAAAAGCCGAAACCATCAGACAAAATTTCAAGAACACCATCACCAAAAATTTCTTCGCCATTCATTGCATGGCGTTTGAGGATGGCAAAAATGATGTCTTGCTTACGATTACGAGCCATTCCTTCAAGGCCCATAAACTCAGCAATTTTAATGAGTTCGCCGATCGGTTTTTTCTTGAGTTCAGTTAAATTCATAAATGGTCAGATTGAATAAGGATGTGTGGAACACAGATAAAGAGAAAAGAAGCAAAAGTCGCCAGCAGTGTAATAGGTGAGTTGAAGTTGTATAGACACAAAAACAAACTCAGAATCTATGTAGTTCTTTCGAGGAGAAATATGTAAAACAATTTCTGTTGCCGAACGGCGATCTTATGTGTTGTCCTTTAAGAAACAGGAAGAGAATCCTAATGTTCCTTGAGCATGGAATATAAGTTAGATCAACAAGTTTGTCAAATTATAGTCGAAAAAAAATACGCTAGAAAATCAAGCGTATTTCTCATTTTCCTAGATTTATACAAATAATGTATAAATTCAGCAAATTAAATATTTTCTTCAATGAATGCAGTTAATTTAGATTTTGGCACTGCACCAATCTGTTGAGCAACAACTTCACCATTTTTGAACATCAATAACGCTGGAATGTTACGAATGTTATAGTTGACAGCAGTTGCTTCACATGCAGTCACATCAACTTTAACGATTTTAACTTTACCTTCAAATTCAGTTGAAAGTACTTCAAGAACTGGTGCAATCGCTTTACACGGTGCACACCAGCCAGCCCAGAAATCTACGATTACAGGGATATCAGATTGAAGTACATCTGCATCAAAGTTGTCATCAGTGGTATTTACGATATTGCCAGACATGGATTTTGCTCCAAAATATTTTAAAGATGAATCTATCTATGGATATAAGTATTACATAGTCATCTTTAACAATGTAGGGGGATGCTTAAATTTTCATTCTAATTTGTGAGTTTGTCCAATTGATGCTCACGATATTTACAATCGGATCTTTAGAAAATCAGTGAAACTGTCACATAATTGTCATATATGCTGAAAAAATAATGACTCATCAAATTGTCTAAATAAATGGCTTTTAAAAAGCGTGTATGTGAATTAATCTAAGCAACAATTCAGTATGAGTTTGTATAAATAATGTCTGATTTTTTGATTGATGAAGAATTACTTGCCGCGATTGATATGGGGTCAAATAGTTTCCATTTGGCAATTGCTCGTGTGGATCATGGTGAAGTTAAGAAAGTTGCTTCTATGTCAGAAAAGGTTCAGCTTGCGGCTGGATTAGATGAAAATAAAAACTTAACTGAAGCTGCACAGCAACGAGGCTTGGCTTGCTTAGCGCGTTTTGTTGGACGTTTAAGTTCAGTACAGCCCACTCGCCTCAGAATTGTAGCGACAAATGCGCTACGTCAAGCTAAAAATGGGCATGAATTTATTCAAAAAGCAGCTGAGATCCTGCCAAAACCCATCGAAATTATTGCGGGACGAGAAGAAGCCCGACTTATTTACTTGGGTGTCTCGCATACTATGGCCAATAGTGGTCGTCGTCTGGTGATCGATATTGGTGGTGGATCTACTGAATTGATTATTGGTGAAGAGTTTGAGCCGATTCATACCGAATCTTTACAAATGGGCTGTGTTGCTTTTACTAAAGCCTATTTTGCCGAGGGCGATATTAATAGCAAGGCTTTTGATAAAGCTGTGGTTGCTGCACGAAAAGAATTGTCTTCGATTGCAAATACCTATAAAGCTGCGGGTTGGGATACTGTGGTCGGTTCTAGTGGAACCATCAAAGCGTGTCGTCAAATTGCTGTCAATATGGGCTGGAGTGATGAGCAAGAAAATCTTACTCGAGAAGGTTTAGAAAAGTTAAAAGATAAATTGCTGAAATTTAAAAATATTTCAGATATGGAGTTTGAAGGCTTAAAAGAAGACCGTCGAGCTGTATTACCTGCGGGTTTAGCGATCCTTTATGCTGTTTTTGAAGTCTTGAATATTGATAAGCTGGTATATTCTGATGGGGCATTACGTGAAGGTGTAATGTATGACTTATTAGGCCGTTTCCAACATGAAGATATTCGGGATCGTAGTGTACAGGCAATGATGGGACGCTATGGTGCAGATGCAAAACAAGCTGAGCGCGTCGTAGAAACAGCACAACATTTGTTTAATGCCGTGGCCAGTACATTAAATTTAAACAGTGATGATAGTGATCTTTTGCGTCGAGCTGCTTATTTGCATGAGATGGGCTTAGCCATTAGCCATAGTGGTTATCAAAAACACAGTGCTTACTTATTACAACATTCAGACATTCCTGGTTTTTCACAAATTGATCAAAACCATTTGTCACATTTGGTCGCTCATCATCGTCGTAAATTGCGAGTAGATGCCAAATTAGAAGTGCTAAAAGTGGGCGGCAACAAGCTTGTGTACTTGTGTTTGTTACTCCGTCTTGCTGTTTTACTGAATCATAGTCGTAGCGATGAGATGCTTCCTGCCATTGAATTGGCGGTAGAGAATGAGCAACAATGGCAACTCAGCGTTTCTGGTGATGCCAAACAATGGCCATTGCTGGTTGCAGATTTGCATGATGAGCAAGTGCAATTTAAGCATTGGGACATTGAATTGAATATTCAGTCGGAACAGTTTATCGATTAACTTAAAGGTTTTGTGATGATGGAATGATCAATCATTTCATATCACTTAAACCTAAACTTCCGATGCGTAATCCATCGGTGAATTAGGGATAATACTCGACTTATGAAAAATAAAGCTGCTCAATCTCAAGCTTGGAAAACGGTTCAAATTGCACGTCACCCTGAGCGTCCGCAATTTTTGGATTACGTAGGCGAAATCTTTACTGAATTTGATACCTTGCATGGTGATCGTCTATATGGTGATGATGGTGCAATGGTGGGTGGTTTGGCCCGTTTTAACGGTCTACCAGTGATGGTTGTGGGTCAACACCGTGGTCGTAGTACGCGTGAAAAATTACAGCATAACTTTGGGATGTGTAATCCTGAAGGGTACAGAAAGTCTCAACGCTTACTTGATATGGCGGAACGCTTTAACCTTCCTGTATTTACATTTATCGATACGATGGGGGCATATCCTGGTATTGGTGCTGAAGAGCGTGGTCAAGCGGAAGCAATTGCAACAAGTTTGGCGCAACTTTCAAGCCTTAAAGTGCCGGTGATTGCGACAGTTTTGGGTGAAGGCGGTTCTGGTGGTGCTTTGGGGATTGGTGTTGCTGATCGCGTCATTATGCTTTCGCATAGTATCTATTCTGTGATTTCTCCTGAGGGTTGTGCATCGATTCTATGGAAAACTGCGGATAAAGCTGAACAAGCCAGTGAAGCACTTGCATTAACTGCCAATAAACTGAAAGAAATTGGCATTGTTGAATATGTGGTTGATGAAGGTGATGGCGCTCATTTGCATCCTTTTGAGGTTATGGAAAAACTTAAGGATGTGTTAAAACAAGCGCTTGATGAATTACAGCCAATGACTGCGGAAGAACGATGCGAAGCACGTTATCAACGTTTAATGAAGTTTGGCAGCAACAATTTAGGTCTTGCTTCTTAAAACAGTATTCTCAATTTCCTGAAGATACCCGTTTCTTAATCGGATGTAGCGGTGGTATGGATTCCATGCTATTGCTACATCTGATGGCACAGCTTTTTCCTGAGCGAATTCGTGCAATTTATGTCAACCATCAACTGCAAAAGGTCAGTGATGAGTGGGCTGATTTTGTTGCTCAACAATGTACAGCGCTTAATATTCCTTATATTCTTCAGCCAGTTCAAGTCGCTCAAGGCAATCTTGAGAATCAAGCACGTGAAGTGCGTTATCAGGCTTATTTTCAGCATATAGATAAAAATGAGGTATTGGTTCTTGCTCACCATCAGCAAGATCAGGCCGAAACGTTAATGTTACGCTTGTTGTCAGGTGCGGGGGTTACAGGTCTATCAGCAATGCAATCCATCGATCAGCGCGATCAATTGCTGATCTGGCGGCCTTTACTTGATACTTCCCGTGAGCAGATTTGCCAATGGGTTGAGCAACTGAAAATCGATTATGTGGATGATCCTTCCAATTTAGATATACATTATGACCGTGCATGGTGTAGACATGAACTTTGGCATATTTTGCAAAGTCGTTATCCTAAAATGCAGCAAGCATTGGCACGTACTAGCTATTTAATGCAAGATGCTGATGAAATTCTCAATGAGGTAGTACAGCAGGATTTAAAGTTCTGTGGTCATCCTACACAATTGGATTTAGCCAAATTGGCATCACTTTCCCCTGCTAGACAGCGGCAACTTCTCTCAATGTGGATGAAAGGTGAAGGGACATATCGCCCAGCTTTGGACATGGTGCAAAGGCTACAAGATGAGGTAATTGAATCTAAGACAGATGCGCAAGCCGCTTTACATTGGAATCATTTTTATTATTTACGCTATCAAAATCAGCTTTACCGAATTGAGCAAAACCAATATTTAGCGTCAAAATCTAAACAATTGCCTCAAGAACAGGAAGTTCAATTTCAGCTTCATCAACAACTACAATTCACATCTGGTGTGTTTCAGATCGAAAGCTCTAAAATGGGCCTGGCTTTTGCACTGTTCAATCATAAGCTAACATTAAAGCCGCGTTTAGGTGGTGAAAAAATTCATCTTTATGGCAGAGTAGGTGCTTGGCCTTTGAAAAAAGCTATTCAAGAAGCACATATTTTTCCGTGGATGCGTCATACAATTCAAATATTAAGTGTAGATAATGTTATGCTTGGTGTGTTTACACCAAATGGTTTTTGGTTGGCGCAATCTGAATATTGTGAAGTGGGTGGATGGCAACCAAATTTAATCTCTGAGTTAAAAAACTAAGGTCGAGCGTGATTCATGAGTGCAGCGTTAAATTGTAATATTACTTTTATTGGTGGTGGGAATATGGCACAAGCCCTAATCGGTGGCTTGTTGAGTCGTGGATTACCTGCAACACGTATTACAGTTTCTGACCCCTTTGAAAATATTCGACAATTGCTACAAGAAAAAGATGTGCATGTGACTGACGATAATATCGCAGCAATTAAAAACGCCGATATCGTTGTTTTTGCTGTAAAACCTCAAGTTTTGGGTGGAGTGCTTAAACCATTAAAAGGTTTACTCGAAGATAAATTATTGATCTCAATTGTTGCAGGTGCTGAAATTCAAACAATTTCAGACTTAACGGGTAGTGAGCGTATTGTTCGTGTTATGCCGAATACACCTGCTTTGGTTCAAACTGGTGCACATGGTATTTTTGCTCAAGAAGAGGTCAGTGCTAAAGACCGCGAATTGGCAACACAAGTACTTGCTTCGACAGGTTTAACGATCTGGGTGACTTCTGAAGCGCAAATTGATGCTGTGACTGCTGTTTCTGGTTCAGGCCCTGCATATTTCTTCTATATGATGGAAAGCATGATTCGCGCTGGAAAAAATATGGGTTTAGATGAAAAGGTTGCGACCGCTTTAACTTTACAGACAGCACTTGGTGCAGCACAAATGGCAATTACCAGCTCAAATGCGCCATCGGAATTGCGTAAAAATGTGACTTCTCCAAACGGTACTACACAAGCTGCTTTAGAAGTATTTGATCGTGCTCAAATTTCTCAAAATATTCAGACAGCTTTAGCTGCTGCGCAGAAGCGTAGTCAGGAACTGGCTCAAGAATTAAGTGACAGCATTAAATAATTATTGATTTTTAGGAACGTTCCAGTATGGGTGCAAATTCTGCGCAAATTTTTGGCATTATTATTAACGTAGCGATTTTGCTCGTATTCTTTCGTTTTTTAATGCAATTGGCCATGGTGAGTCCATACAATCCAGTGGTGATGTCGACAGTCAAAGCGACAAAAATTGTGGATATGTTTGGTCGAATTTTTCCGCCTTTAGCCAAAGGGCGAGTAAATACAGCTGCATTAGTTTTGCTGGTGGTGTTATATCTGCTTAAGATTTTTGGAATGATGTACTTGCAAGGTGCAATACCTAATAGTCCTGTACATTTGATCATTCTAACTTTTGTAACCATGATCCAAGACCTGATTCGTTTTTGTCGCTATTTAATTTTTGCGACCATTATTCTTAGTTGGGTGGTGATGTTTACCCAGTCGAGATCACCTTATATTGAAGTGATTCAAGAGCTTGCCGAGCCATTATTGGCGCCGTTCCGCCGTATCATGCCAAATATGGGAATGATTGATCTTTCTCCAATTCTAGCGATTTTGGCATTGATCATTGCTGAAAAAGTTATGGATTATGCTGCGATTGCGTTGTTAACAGGCCTTTAACTTACCAGTTTAAATAGCAAAAGGACTCAATAGAGTCCTTTTTTTGTGAGTATTAAAAATATAATATTGAGTATGTTTTCAACAAAAGATGATCTCTCCCTAACTTTTTCTAGAAAGTTAGGGAATAGTCTAAAGGCTTAATGTGCTTCACCCCAATTCTTGCCTTGACCGACTTCAACAACTAAAGGTACCGATAAGGTAACGACCTTTTGCATCACATCTTTAATCTGTGCAGCCAATTTATCTGCAATAGCCTCATCAACTTCAAACACCAATTCATCGTGTACTTGAAGTAAAAGTTTCGCCTGATTTTGAGGTAAGATTTTATTGACTTCAATCATCGCCATTTTAATAATTTCAGCAGCAGAGCCTTGGAGTGGGGCATTAATCGCAGCACGTTCCGCACCTTTACGCACCATCATATTTCGAGCATCAATATCTGGTGTATATAAGCGACGACCTGTAATGGTTTCTACAAAACCTTGTTCCAGTGCGACTTGGCGGGTACGTTGCATATACTCATAGATACCCGGATAACGGTGGAAGTATTGCTTAATATAGTTTTGCGATTCTTCACGAGTAAAGCCCAGTTGACGAATCAAACCAAACTCAGACATACCGTACAATAAACCAAAGTTAACAGCTTTCGCTTGGCGGCGTTGATCAGAGGTCACATTTTCTAGCGCGACACCCAAGACCTCAGATGCTGTACGACGGTGTACATCTTGCCCATTTTGAAAAGCATCAACTAAAGCATCATCTTGTGAGAAATGCGCCATTAAACGTAATTCAATTTGTGAATAATCGGCTGCCAAAAGTACACGACCTTGAGGTGCGATAAAGGCTTTACGAATCTGACGACCAATTTCCTCACGTATCGGAATGTTCTGTAGGTTTGGATCGGTTGATGACAAGCGTCCTGTTGCTGTTAATGCTTGATGGTAACTGGTATGGACGCGGTGGGTATCGGGATTGGCTTGTTTCACTAAGGCTTCGGTATAGGTACTTCTAAGCTTAGTTAAACCACGATACTCAATGATTAGTTCAGTAATTGGATGATCGATTTTTTCTAAAACTGCTTCAGAGGTACTGTATTGTCCCGTTGCGGTTTTTTTGCCACCTTTTAAGCCTAATTTTTCAAATAAAACTTCACCGACTTGTTTGGGTGAACCGACATTAAAAGATTCGCCTGCAATTTCGATAATTTGATTTTCAAGATTTTGAATGGTATTGGCAAAGTCTACACTGAGCTGATCTAAGAAGCTTAGATCAAGTTCTATCCCATTTTCTTCCATGGTTGCCAAAACACTGGCTACAGGCATTTCAATGTGATGTAAAATATTGATCAGTTCAGGAATTTCTTTCAGCTTACGTTCCAGAACTTCATATAGGCGGTATGTGACATGTGCATCTTCTGCTGCATAATGTCCAGCGGTTTCAATCTCGATTTGATTAAAGGTCTTTTGTTTTGCACCTTTACCTGCAACTTGTTCAAAAGTTGTGGTCAAATGGCTCAGATAAACGCGCGCAACATCATCCATACCATGGCGTGTTGTCACTGCATTCAATACATAAGAGGCCAGCATGGTGTCAAAATACCAACCTTGTAAATGAATACCGTGATTTTCAAAAATATGCGCATCATATTTTAAATGATGTCCAATTTTTTCAATACTTGGATCTTCAAGAATCGGTTTGATTTGCTGAATAATCGCATCGCGATTGAGTTGCTCAGGAGCACCTTCATAATCATGTGCTAAGGGGATGTAATAAGCATCATTGGCATCAAAAGCTACTGAAAAACCAACCATTTCAGCAATACGATAATCTAAGCTTGTGGTTTCAGTGTCAATTGCAAAACGTTTTTCTGTGCTTAAGCGTTGGAAGAGCTTATCCCATGCTTCTTGACTTAAAATAGTATGATAAGTGGCTTCACCAAGACGGTCATCAACACTTGAACTTGTGGCTTGATCTGTAATTTCACTTTCAACAGGTTGTTCGGTTTTACTAATACTTTGAGTTGTTTGTTTATAGGCGGGGCTATTTGGATTATTGGGATGATCAATCGATTGTAATTGATTACGGAATTCAAGTTCAGTATACAAACTACGCAATGCTTCAACATCAGGTTCACACAGCTTTAAATCATCATAGGTCAAACTTAAATCGAGATCGATAACAATACTTGCTAGTTGATGATCAAGCGTAATTCCTTCAACATTGTCTTTTAAACTTTGTCCAACTTTACCTTTGATATTATCAACATTTTCCAAAATACCAGCAATCGTACCATACTCATTTAACAGTTTAGCGGCAGTTTTTGCACCTACACCCGGTACGCCACGAATACCATCAGAGGCATCACCCATTAAGGTTAAATAATCAATAATTTGATCTGGGCGGACGCCAAATTTTTCGATTACACCATCGACATCCATCGGTTTGTCTTTAAAACTGTCTTCAAGGGTAACCTTATCAGTGACCAACTGGGCCATGTCTTTATCACCCGTAGAAATCAAAACTTGATGACCAGCTTTTTCAGCACGTTTTGCCAAGGTTCCAATAATGTCATCAGCTTCAGCACCAGGAAGCGTATGTAATGGAATACCTAAAGCACGGATCAAGGCATGCAAATAAGGAATTTGTTGTGACAATTCTTCTGGCATGCTTGGACGGTCACCTTTATATATCGGTGACAGCACATGACGAAAGGTGGGTTCAGGTGTGTCAAAAATAACCGCCATATGTGTTGGTTGCACACGACGCATCAGTTTTTGAATTGCAGAAATTGCCCCACGAATCGCATTGGTCTGTAATCCAGTTGATGTGGTTAAAGGTGGGAGTGCATGAAAAGCACGAAATAAAAAGTATGACCCATCGACCAATACAAATGGTGGCATTGATATTTTCCTAATTCAAATAACCGCTTTATTGTACGTGATTTTTTACGCTTGCGAAGATGCAACAGTCATCCTTGTGTTACTGAATATCTGATGAATTCACATAATCATCAAGCAAGGCTGTTGTATTATCGAGTTACTCAGGATCGAGAAAGATGAAATATGCTCAAAGGGCAGAGTGAAATTCGTATCATTTGGTTAATGATGTTGATCATTATTGCAGTCAGTGCATGGTTTTTGGATGCACGAATATTGACATACATCAGTGGTTTAGCATTTGTCATGAGTGTGATGCAGTATGTTGATGCGATTCAAGATCCATTGCAAGAGATTGCACAGCAGACATTATTTCCATTACAAAGCACTTCAAAAGTGCCTTTGTATATTTCTTCGATTGTTGCTGTTGTAGGGCTAACACTGCATTTGAGCTGGATGGTTGGTTTAGGTCTCACAGCTTGGATTTTCTTTTTCTTACGCTGGTTACGCCGTTTAGAGCGTTATTTAACTCAAGTACAATTACAAATTCAACATTTGAACTTTTCAGAACATACATCCCCAGATTTAAACCATCCGCTATCGATTAAACAAAGTATAGCGATGAATAAAGACTCTTCTCTGAACTTAATGGGACAAATTCGCCAATGGATTTTTCAAGGAAATCCTGTTTTAAAAGTTGCGATCTTGGTTTTGGTGATTGGCATTGTGTTATTGCTACGTTTTGCGACAGAGCATTGGCAATTAAGTTTAGCAGTCAAACTTTCAATCGTTGCTTTGTCCAGTGGAGCAATCACCACATTGGGTGTGTTGCTACAAAATAAAAATCGTAGTTTTGCCTTAGCAATAGAGGGGTTGGGGCTTGCTGGATTATTTTTAACTTTATTCTTTGCCTATTACAATCAGTTGCTTCCGAGTCTTTATCTGGCAAGTTTATGTTTTGCTGTAATTATGGCATTGACACTGAGTTTAAGCTTAAAGCAGCAAAGCGTGGAATTGGCATTGATGGCAGTCCTTATCGCATATATTGCGCCATTTACGTTGCCTGTGCGAAATGCAACGGTAGCAGAACTGATAGCTTATTATTTAGTGATTAACATTGCGATTGCTATACTCAGTACCTTAAGACCTTGGAAATATTTAAATCAGATCGGATTTTTAGTGACAGTCATCATTGGTGGTGGTTATGCTTTCTATTATGGATATATTCAAGAAAAACAGTTACTCACAATACTCATTTTTGCACATCTCTCCGTATTCATTTGGCTTGGTTTTCGATTCAGTCAATTGATCGCCAAACAGGACCTGGAGCAATTTAAACTTAAACCCAGTTTAGATGTTGCGTTGATTTTTGGGGCACCGATAATTGGCTATTTATTTATATATTTAATGTATTTTCACCAAGAGCTTATCCTTGCTGGATTTAGCCTTGGTTTTGCTGTGGTGTTTGCAGGAATTTACCAATTTTCTAAACGTAATCAATCTATTCAACTGATTTCTCAAAGTTATTTTAGTTTGGCATTGATCTTTATTGCTTTAATTCCACCGATTCTTCTGCATGGTCAGTGGGGCGTGGTGGGTTGGGCTGTTGAAGGCTTATGTATTTTTGGCTTTGCTTTATATCGACAATCAGTGATCAGTCGTTATATGGCGATAGCCTTGTTGATTGTTGCAGGTTGTTCAAGCCTTTATTACTTATTTGAATTGCCTGATTTTCCAACCACGATGTATTGGTGCTTAAGTTTAAGCTATATCGCTGTGGTGTTATTGGCAAATAGTCGTGATGATTTTCGCAAACAGATCAGTTCAGTAACGACCTTGTTTTTAAGCCTGCTGATGATTTCTGCAACCACGATGATTCTTGCATTATTGCTTGATCACCTAGAGGGAGAAAATCGATATATATACACTGTATTGATTGTGGTTGTCGCTTATCTGTTGATGAATGAATTGATGTTATGGCTAAAGGCCAGATCAACATGGTTGATTCCAAAATGGATTGGGGTAATTCCCGTCTATGTATTCACACTCATTTTATTATTGGATATTAGTAAAAATGGCATGTTGTTATGGACCAGTGATATTGAACGATGGGGGATCGCAGTTTCAGGTTTAGTGCTAGCGACAGTCTGGTTAAGACCTGCAAAAGGGATACAGTTTGAAAGTGAATGGCTGAGTTTAGGTGTTTTAGTTAGTTTAAGTCTAAGCAGTCTTAGCTTGATTGCAACGATGCCTTATATCAGCGTAGTCATTTTACCTTTAGTGTTTTGTGGATGGTGTTTCTTTCAGAAAAAATCAGAATGGACGATGTTCTGGCAGACGCGAAGTAGTTTATTACTGATGCTGATTTGGATGATTTGTTCTCAGCTATTTTCACAGCAAGCATTTCAAGGATATTTATTACCAATCTTAAATCCATTTGATTTGGTTAGTATCGCCATGTTAATTGGTTTTTTCTGGATGCTGTATCTTCAATTTAAGCAAGGTATAAAGCAGGGAATAGACCATGGGATACTTGCTGTTCTGTGTGTTCTAAGTTTGTTGTGGCTGAGTAGCTATATCATTTTAAGAGCTTTACATGTGTATTTTGCTACACCTTATAATCAACTTAGTCTATGGCAAGATGCCACTACACAACTGAGCTTAACCTTGCTTTGGGTGAGCTTGGCTTTTATCGCAATGAGCTTTGCCAGTCGTAAGTTTTTACGTCCTTTATGGATTTTAGGGGGGAGTATTTTGGTGATTGTCACCTTAAAATTGGTGCTTTTTGATTTATCACATATTGGAACATTAACTCGAGTGGTTTCTTTCTTGGGGGCGGGTTTTGTGATGCTGATTATTGCTTATATTGCCCCGATTCCTGATCAGAAAAATTTAAATCATTAATTATGGATTGGGTGATAATTTAGGTTGTTCAGTTGAAAGCAAAATAAAAGAGGCATTTACTATATAGTAAATGCCTCTTTTTAAGTTTAAGTATTGAGATACTTAAAGAATTTCAATCGCTAGAGCAGTCGCTTCACCACCACCGATACAAAGGGCCGCAATCCCTTTTTTACCGCCAGTACGTTTTAAAGCATGAATTAAGGTCAAAATAATGCGCGAACCTGTAGAACCAACAGGATGACCTAGGGCACATGCACCACCGTGAATGTTGACTTTTTCAGCGTCCAGTTTAAATTCATCGATTGGGCACATAGTGACCATCGCAAATGCTTCATTGATTTCCCATAAATCAACATCTTGAACATCCCAACCGGTTTTATTCAGGACCTTTTGGATTGCACCTACAGGAGCAATGGTAAACTCAGATGGATGCTGTGAGTTTGAAGCATATGCAACAATTTTTGCTAATGGTTGGAGCCCTTTTGCAGCAGCATGATCCACAGAAGTTAATACAAGTGCAGATGCGCCATCTGAAATTGAGCTGGCATTCGCAGCCGTGATAGTTCCATCTTTGGCAAATGCAGGACGTAAGGTAGGAATTTTTTCGATATTGGCATTAAATGGTTGTTCATCTTGATCAATAACAACATCGCCTTTACGGCTTGAAACCGTCACAGAAACGATTTCATCTTTAAACCAACCTTCAGTAATAGCTTTTTGTGCACGCTGTAAAGAACGAATCGCAAAATCATCCATTTGTTGACGTGTATAGCCTTTTGTATTTGCCATATCTTGTGCAAATGAACCCATTAGGCGACCCGTTTCAGCATCTTCTAAACCATCAAAGAACATATGGTCTTTTACTTCACCATGTCCCATGCGATATCCGCTGCGGGCTTTAGGAAGAAGATACGGTGCATTGGTCATAGATTCCATTCCGCCAGCAACAATGACGTCTGCCGAACCTGCTTTGATCGAATCCGCAGCTTGCATGACTGCTTTCATCCCTGAACCACACAGTTTGTTAATGGTTACAGCACCCGTTGTATCAGGTAAGCCAGCTTTGCGCATCGCTTGACGTGCAGGACCTTGTTTTAAACCAGCAGGTAAGACACACCCCATAATGACTTCTTGTACATCGTTTGGTTGTAATCCAGCACGGGCAATGGCTTCTTTAATTGTCGCAGCACCTAAGTCAGGTGCAGTCAAACTGGTCAGACTTCCTTGAAAACCACCCATAGCTGTACGGGCACCATTAACAATTACGATGTCAGTCATTGTTCTATCTCCAAATGATTATTCTGTGAATATATCCAAAACCTAAGCAGTATATAAAAAATAGTGTAAGAATAAAGTCTAGGTATTGAATATATGCTGACCGTAGAGAACAGTTTTTAACATTCGGGTCGTGGTCCAAAATTTATAGCTCCCATTCGTCCGATTTTGTATCGTTTATTATTTTCGACATCATATTGACTGCAATAATAGAAACTTCCAGGTGAACCTCTGGGTAGGCCAGTATCACCTTGTAAAGTTAACGCATCTCTACTGCTTGCACTTCCAATCCAGCTCAGTGTGCCATATTTAATTTTATTTTCAGTTTTTAGGAGTATGTGGTCTCCAGCATCAATCTGTTTATTTTTATTTTTATCTGTAAAAATAAGTAATCCTTTATTCCATTTGTCTTTTTCACATTGAATTAAATCTTCAGATGAACAAATGACCACAGTTGTATGTCGGACCAAAGCTTGACTTCTTGCATAAGAAACATGTTGCTGTATTTGTGCTGAAACAGCCCTAATCTCTTGTTTCTGCATCCAATTATGATAATGCGGTAAGCAGATTAAGCTGATAATTGCAATAATACAGATTATGGTAATTAGTTCGAATAAGGTAAGACCTTGCTCTTTACAATAAAAATACATCATTAGGTCTTCTGTTAAGTCTTGTTTTTTATTTGAAAAATAATGATTTTTCTATTAAATTTAATTGAAATGTTAACGTAGTAAAATATTTATTACTATCGGTTTCTTTTACTGCTAAAATGCATGTAGCAAAAAGATAAGCGATCCACGCAAAAAAATTGAGTAAAATGTTACCGAATTACAACGGAAATTGTAAGTAATTTTGTCAATAATTTACTTGATTAAAGTTATCAAGCACTTGGAAAAAGCCTCAAGTGTTTGTATGATTCAACGTGAGTAGCTTAAAAATAATACTGGGGTATTAAAATTTATCTCAGGATAGCCAATAAATTTTAGGCTAAGCTTGAACAACAATTGTTATCTCTGGAGGATATCCATGAAATTGAGTCGTATCGCACTTGCTATGCTTGTTGCTGCTCCATTCGCTGCTGCTAATGCTGGTGTAACTGTTACACCTTTACTACTTGGTTACACTTTCCAAGACTCTCAACACAACAATGGTGGTGATAAAGGCGAGTTAACTAACGGCCCTGAATTACAAGACGATTTATTCGTTGGTGCTGCACTTGGTGTAGAACTTACTCCATGGTTAGGTTTTGAAGCTGAATATAACCAAGTTAAAGGTGACCTTGACGGTACTGGCGTAGCTGGTTCTGAATACAAGCAAACTCAAATCAACGGTAACTTTTATGCTACTTCTGATTTGATCACTAAAAACTATGACAGCAAAATCAAACCGTATGTATTGTTAGGTGCTGGTCATTACAAGTATAAACTTGATGACATGTCTTACCATAACAACGAAGAAGGTACTTTAGGTAATGCTGGTGTTGGTGCTTTCTGGCGCTTAAACGATGCTTTATCTCTTCGTACTGAAGCTCGTGGTACTTATAACTTTGACGAAAAATTCTGGAACTATACTGCTCTTGCAGGTCTTAACGTAGTTCTTGGCGGTCACTTGAAGCCTGCTGCTCCTGTAGTAGAAGTTGCTCCAGTGGTTCCAGTTGCTCCAACTCCAGTTGAACCAGCTCCACAAGTTCTTACTGAAGATTTGAACATGGAACTTCGTGTGTTCTTTGATACAAACAAATCAAACATCAAAGATCAATACAAGCCAGAAGTTGCTAAAGTTGCTGATGCGTTAACTACATTCCCGAATGCGACTGCTCGTATTGAAGGTCATACAGATAACACTGGTCCACGTAAGTTAAACGAACGTTTATCTTTAGCTCGTGCTAACTCTGTTAAATCAGCGCTTGTAAGCGAGTACAACATTGATGCATCTCGTTTGTCTACTCAAGGTTTCGCTTGGGATCAACCGATTGCTGACAACAAAACTAAAGAAGGTCGTGCTATGAACCGTCGTGTATTCGCGACAATCACTGGTAGCCGTACTGTAACTAAATAATCCTTTATTTAGTGAATAAAAAAGCGACTCAATTGAGTCGCTTTTTTATT
>Ga0256908_1000438_pt1 | contig 16927 bp, 19 predicted proteins | sample MC6MC0761MT_FD_186331 | JGI IMG/M metagenome (GOLD analysis project Ga0256908, IMG submission 186331) | Metatranscriptome of enriched soil aggregate microbial communities from Iowa State University, Ames, United States - MC6-MC0761-MT... | ecosystem: Environmental > Terrestrial > Soil >... | reverse complement strand
GGCGGAGCGGCCTTTGCGTGTCACGGGCGAATCCTCAATGCACCGGGTGAGTGCGTGCCGCTGAAAGCTACTTTCTTACAGGCAAAAGACCTGGGCGTCCCGCAGGCGCCAACACCCTCCGTTCTCCTACTGCGCACGCCGGCGGCGCGTGGTACCTAGCACCGTCAGCCCTCGCGCATTCGAACTTGGACCACAGGAGCCGCCGACATGGACCGTCCCACGCCCCCCCTGATCTCGCGACGCGATGCCCTCATCGTCAGCGCAGCCACCGCCGCGGCGGTGTCGTCTTGCGTACCGGCCACGGCCGCGGCGCAGCCCGCGCTCCCGGCAGCCGCAGGAGCCCGGATGAAGCTGTCGCTGACCGTCAACGGTCAGGCACATTCACTTCAGCTCGACACGCGAACGACCTTGCTCGACGCGTTGCGAGAACACCTGCACCTGACAGGCACCAAGAAGGGCTGCGACCACGGCCAGTGCGGCGCCTGCACGGTCATCGCCGACGGCCGGCGCATCAACGCGTGCCTGTCGCTCGCCGTCATGCATGACGGCGGGCAGGTCACGACCATCGAGGGGCTCGGCACGTCGCAGCGCATGCACCCGCTGCAGGTCGCCTTCGTGAAGCACGACGGCTACCAGTGCGGCTACTGCACGCCCGGCCAGATCTGCTCGGCAGTCGCCGTGATCGATGAGGTCAAGCGCGGCATCCCGAGCCACGTGAGCGCCGACATCAATGCCCGGCCGCTGCTGTCGGCCGAGGAATTGCGCGAGCGCATGAGCGGCAACATCTGCCGCTGCGGCGCATATTCCAACATCGTTGACGCCATCATCGAAGTGGCCGGGAGCCGGGCATGAAGCCGTTCACCTACGAGCGCGCGCAGTCGCCCGCGCAGGCCGCTGCCGCCGTTGCCCGCAACCCCGGTGCCAAGTTCATCGCAGGCGGCACCAACCTGCTGGACCTGATGAAGCTGCAGATCGAGGCGCCCACGCATCTGGTCGACGTGAACGCCCTGGCGCTGGACACCATCGAGCCCACGGCCGAGGGCGGCCTGCGCATCGGCGCCCTGGTGCGCAACACCGACCTGGCCGCCGACGCGCGGGTGCGTCGTGACTACGCCGTGCTGTCGCGCGCCCTGCTGGCCGGCGCCTCCGGCCAGTTGCGCAACAAGGCGACCACGGCCGGCAACCTGCTGCAGCGCCATCGGCGGCATCACGCGCCAGCATGCGGTGATCGGCGCCAGTCCCGCGTGCATGGCGACGAACCCCGGCGACATGGCCGTGGCCCTGCGCGTGCTCGACGCGGCGGTCGAAACCGTGCGTCCCGACGGGCGCACCCGTGTGATCCCGATTGCCGATTTCCATCGGCTGCCCGGCGACACGCCGCACATGGAAACGGCACTGCAACGCGACGAGCTGATCTCCGGCGTCACCTTGCCCCGCCCCCTCGGCGGCACGCACGTCTATCACAAGATCCGCGACCGGGCCTCGTACGCCTTTGCGCTGGTATCTGTCGCGGCGATCGTGCAGCGCGACGGCTCGGGCCGCGTGGCGCTGGGCGGCGTGGCCCCCCAGGCCCTGGCGTGTCGAGGCCGCCGAGGCGGCCATGCCGCAGGGCGCCAAGGCCGTGGCGGCGCAGCTGCTGGCCGGTGCGCAGCCGACCCACGAGAACGCCTTCAAGGTGCCACTGGCCGAGCGCGCGCTGGCCGCGGCGCTGCTGCAGGCGAGGAGCTGAGCATGAAATTCGACACCCCCGCCACCACGAACCCCATCGACCAGCTCAAGATCATCGGCAAGCCGACGGACCGCATCGACGGGCCGGCCAAGACTACGGGCACTGCACGATATGCCTACGAACGCCACAGCGAAGTGCCCGATGCCGCCTACGGCTGGGTGGTGGGCGCCGGCATCGCCAAGGGCCGCATCGCGTCGATGGACCTGAGCGCCGCGCGCGCCGCGCCAGGCGTTCGCGCCATCGTCACGGCGCGCTCTGCCGGCCCGCTCGGCAAGGGCGACTTCAACACAGCCAAGCTCCTGGGAGGGCCCGAGATCGACCACTACCACCAGGCTGTCGCGCTCGTGGTCGCCGACACCTTCGAGCAGGCGCGTGCCGCCGCGCAGCTGGTGCGCATCGACTACACGCGCTTGCCCGGGCGCTTCGACCTGGCGGCAGAAATGGGCGCGGCGAAGCTGCCCGAGCCCACGCCCTTCGCCGGCCCGCCGGAAACGAAGACGGGCGATTTCGCCGGTGCGTTCGCCGCCGCTCCCGTGCAGCTCGATGCGACCTACACCACCCCCGACGAGTCCCACGCGATGATGGAGCCGCATGCGTCCATCGCGCAGTGGCAAGGCGACAAGCTCACGATCTGGACATCGAACCAGATGATCGCCTGGGGCGTCGGCGACGTCGCCAAGACGCTCAGCATTCCGAAGGCGAACGTGCGACTGGTCTCGCCCTTCGAGGGCGGCGGCTTCGGCGGCAAGCTGTTCGTGCGCGCGGATGCACTGCTGGCCGCACTGGGTGCGCGCGAGGCGGGGCGCCCCGTGAAGGTCGCGCTGCAGCGCCCCCTGATGATGAACAACACCACGCACCGGCCGGCGACCATCCAACGCATCCGCATCGGCGCGATGCGTGACGGCAGGATCACCGCCATCGCGCACGAAGGCTGGTCGGGCGACCTGCCAGGCGGGCAGGCGGAGACGGCCGTCAACCAGACCCGGCTTCTGTACGCCGGCGCGAATCGCCTGACCACCACGCGGCTGGCGGTGCTGGACCTGCCCGAGGGCAACGCCATGCGCGCCCCGGGCGAAGCGCCCGGCATGATGGCGCTGGAGATCGCGATGGACGAGATGGCCCACAAGCTCGGGCTCGACCCCGTTGAACTCCGTGTGCGAAACGACACGCAGGTCGACCCCGAACAACCGCAGCGCCCCTATTCCCAGCGCCGGCTGGTCGAGTGCCTGCGCACCGGCGCCGAGCGCTTCGGCTGGCGCCAGCGCCAGCCGACACCGGCGCAGCTGCGCGACGGGCGCTGGCTCGTGGGCATGGGCGTCGCGGCGGCCTTCCGCAACAACCTCTTGACCAAGTCGGCCGCGCGCGTGCGACTGGACAGCCGGGGCGTCGTCACGGTGGAAACCGACATGACCGACATCGGAACGGGCTCGTACACCATCATTGCGCAGACCGCCGCCGAGACCATGGGCGTGCCCCTCGACAAGGTGCAAGTTCGGCTGGGCGATTCGGCCTATCCCGTATCGGCCGGCTCCGGCGGGCAATGGGGCGCCAACAACTCCACGGCGGGTGTCTACGCAGCGTGTATGAAGTTGCGCGAGGCCGTGGCAAGCAAGCTGGGCGTGGCGCCGGCCGACGCGCAGTTCTCGAATGGCATGGTGCATGCCAGTGGGCGCCCGGTGCCGCTGGCTCAAGTCGCGGGCGCGAGCGGCCTGGTCGCCGAGGACGGCATCGAGTACGGCGACCTCGACAAGAAGTACCAGCAGTCCACCTTCGGCGCGCATTTCGTGGAGGTGGGCGTGGACGCCGTCACCGGCGAGATCCGCGTGCGGCGCATGCTGGCCGTGTGCGCCGCCGGGCGCATCCTGAATCCCAAGTCAGCCCGCAGCCAGGTGATCGGCGCAATGACGATGGGCGTCGGCGGCGCGCTCATGGAAGCATTGGCACTCGACAAGCGGCACGGCTTCTTCGTCAACCACGACCTCGCGGGCTACGAGGTGCCGGTTCATGCCGACATTCCGCACCAGGACGTGATCTTCCTGGAGGAGACGGACCCGATTTCCTCGCCGATGAAAGCCAAGGGCGTGGGCGAACTCGGCATGTGCGGCATCGCGGCCGCCGTGGCCAATGCGGTCTACAACGCGACCGGCGTGCGAGTGCGCGACTACCCGATCACGCTGGACAAGCTGCTGGAAGGCCTGCCGCCGGTAGCGTGAGCCAAGGCGAGAAGCCGTGGCCTGTGGAGGAAAGGTCCTGGTCAGCGGGTATTGATTTCTCCGATCGCCTGTGCGCAAGGGCGTTCGCCAGAACAGCGGAAAAACGCATCGGCTTGCAGCCCGAGGTCATTGCCGAGGAACCCGCGCCGTTCGGTGCGGCTGCCTTCGCGCATCCTGGGCAAGAAGGAACCGGCGCAGTAGACGGGATGTGACATGCGCGGCCCGCCATGTGGTGGCCGCAAGCCTCTTGGTCGGGCATCAATGAGCGCAGGCCGCACGTCAGGATGGGCAAAGGCAGTACGCCTCCTGGCGCGCCAGTTCGGGAGACGGGGCGTTCGGGCAGCATCGCGCGGACAGCCCGCCGAGAAAGTGAGGGGCCGGCCGGCCAAAGGCGCTGATGCGACAGGTCTTGACCGTGGGCAGCATCGCCAGACCCGGGTCAGCGGGGCGGCACCGCCCCCCTACGCTGGCGCATGGCCCACTCCTGGATGAAGTACTCGGCGCGAAACTTCAGCCGCTCGAGCGCGACTTCGCGGCTGGGCTGCTGCGCAATGACCAGCACGCATCGCTGGGCGGCGCCTTCGCGCAGTTCCGCCTTGCCCGCGTAGGCGCCATCGGCGGTTTGCTGGAGTTCGAGCCAGCAACTCCAGCCCGGCGGCAGGTCGAGTTGAACCAGAGTGGCGGTCATGGGGTCCGAAGGATAGGTCGCCAACGGACGCGATTCAAATGGCGCGCATTGACCCTGCCGTGCGTGGGTCCGACCTCCCCGCGCCCGGCGATTCAGTCCAGCGTTGCCAGGTAGGCCGCGATGTCGCGCGCGTCCTGCTCGCTCACGCCCATCTCGGGCATCGCGCTGAGCGGGTCGATGGTGTGCGTCTGGCGCAGCCATCGCACCATGTGCTCGGGCGTGTTGGCGAATCGGTGACTCCTTGACGAACCGATGAAGGATCGATGGGGCGACCCATGTCCCGCTGCGCAAGCACGCTTGTGACAGGCGGCGGATCGAAGGCGTCGCAGCGCGTGAACGTCAAGGCTCGTAGGTCAGGACACTGAGTTGCCCGTCCCCTTCCAGTCGCGCCACACGGACCCGGGACAGGTCGTCGATGCCCTTCTCCCGCAGCTTGGCCATCAATTCCTCCACCGTGATCAGCTCGCGGCGCAGCGTGCGGTGCATGATCTGCCCGTGCCGCACCAGCGGTTCCGGCCGCGGCGCCAGCAGGCGCCACACCCGGGGCGAGCGGTAGCTCGCCCAGTCCAGCAGGTAGTTCCAGGTGACCAGCGTCAGGATCAGCACCAGCCCGTCGCCGATGGTCTTGTAGTCGCCCTGCATGGCGTTACTCGACGCATCGGCGATCAGCACCACGAACAGCAGATCGGCCACGCCCAGCGACCCGATGTCGCGGCGCAGCAGGAAGCGAAAGACGATCAGCAGGAACCAGTAGATCGCGCTCCCCCGCAGCACCATCTGCCACGGGGGCTGTTCCAGCCGGACCAGCTCCAGCAACGCGTCCATTCGACCTCCGGTCGTCGCCGGGCCGCCGACCTCAGGCGGTGGCGCCGAACTCCTCCATGAGCTCTTCCTTGCGCTGCGCCATCTGCTCGCGCATGGCCACGAGGTCCAGGCCGCGCGCGGCGCGCGCCTTCACGAAGATCTCGTTGCGCTCTTCCTTCACGTGGTGGTCGATGTACTCGCCCAGCACGATGACCTTGGCGTCGAACTTCTCGTCGATGTCGGCGGCGTCCTGGATCTGCGCGATCAGCTCCTTGGCGCTGGCGTGCTCCACCTCGGCTTCGTCGAGCAGGTCGGTCTCCTTGATGGCTTCGCGCAGCGCGGGGTAGAAGATCTCTTCCTCGATCTGCGTGTGGACCTTGAGATCCATGCAGATCTCGTTGGCCAGCTCGCGCTTCTTCTGCGCGGTGGAGGCGGCGTGCGATTCGACCAGCTCGCCATACGCCTTGAACATCTTCTTCACGTGGCGGTGGTCGGCGTCGAGAAAGCTGCAGGCATCGGGGTCGTTGCGTCGGGTCGTGGGCATCGTGGGCTCCATGGGTTGAAGAAATGAACGATAAAAAGAAACGGAGTCCGCACGATGGAGCGCGCCCGCCAGGAACGGCGTAGGAAAGCTCCGTCCCCGCATGGCGGCGCACGGCGCAGGCCGCAACAACTTGCAACGCGCGTTTGCGCGGCCACGGGCGCGCCAGCCATGTCCGACTCGCGGGGGCTGCCTGGCCTGACACGGCAGCGTCGCCGGCGCGCTAGCGTCGGATCGACGACGCGCCGATCTGTCATCGCGGGCGGGGTGCCCGCGAGGTCGGCGGCCTTCTCGAAAGGAGCGCTCCGATGATCCGCAAACTCGCCTCCGGCCAGTACCGCCTCTATGCCCGCAAGGTCGACCCGCACACGGGCAAGCGCCGCAACCTGGGCACCTTCGACACGCGCGAGGACGCCCAGCGGCACGAGCGCGAGGTGCAGTACTTCAAGCGCCACCGCTAACTCCGGGGCACCTGACGTGAAGCGGCCGGACTGGACACACGGCAACGCGGCGCGCTTGCTGGAGAACGGTGACGCGTTCTTTCCCGGCGTCTTCGAAGCGCTGGCGCAGGCCCGGCACGTGGCCTTGCTGGAGACCTTCATTCTCGAGGAAGACAAGGTGGGCACGGCGCTGGGCGACGCGCTGTGCGCCTGCGCCGGGCGCGGCGTGCGCACCGTGCTCACGATCGACGGCTTCGGCTCTCCCCGGCTGTCGGGGCACTTCTTCGACCGCCTCGCCGAGGCCGGCGTGCAGGTGCGCATCTTCGACCCCGGCCTGTCGCTGTTCGGCCAGCAGCTCAACCTGCTGCGGCGCATGCACCGCAAGCTGGTGGTGGTGGACGATGCCGTGGCCTTCGTCGGCGGCATCAACTTCTGCGCCGACCAGCTGCTGGACTTCGGCGAGATGGCCAAGCAGGACTACGCGGTGGAACTGCGCGGGCCGATCGTCGCGCGCATCCGTGCCTTCATGGCACGGACGGCCGGCATGGCCGACATGCCCCCTTCCCCGGACCCGGCCGCGAACAGCACGGCAGGCACCGCCGCCGTGCTGTTCGCGGCCCGCGACAACAAGGCCTCACCCGACGGCATCGAGAAGAGCTACCGGGAGGCCATCCGCACCGCGCGCTCGCGCGTGTGCATCGCCAACGCCTACTTCTTTCCGGGCTACCGCCTCTTTCGCGACCTGTGCCGCGCGGCCGCGCGCGGCGTGGAGGTGAAGCTGTTCCTGCAGGGCATTCCCGACATGAAGTCGGTGCGCTTCGCGGCGCGGCTGCTCTACGGCCACCTGCTGCGCGCGGGCGTCCAGGTGCACGAGTACTGCACCCGGCCGATGCACGGCAAGATCGCGATCGTGGACGACGGCTGGAGCACCGTCGGCTCCAGCAACCTCGATCCGCTGAGCCTGACGCTCAACATGGAGGCCAACGTGGTCGTGGTCAGCCGCTCGTTCAATGCCCAGGTGGCGGCGCGTCTCGCGACGCTGGCGGCCCACTGCGAGCCGGTGCGCCCGGACACGCTGCCCCTGTGGAACCGCTGGCCGCCGCTGGGCAGCTTCATCGTGTTCCACGTGCTGCGCTGGGTCTCGCGCGTGGGCGCGTGGCTGCCGCGCCGGCCGCAGCGCGTAAAGGTGCTGAGCGGCAGCCCCGGGCGCCGTCCACACCGCACGCCACCGCTCAAATGAAGGGCACGCCCCCCGTCACCGCCACCGTGGCCCCCGAGATATAGCTCGCCTGGTCGCTGGCCAGCAGCACGTACACCGCCTGCAGCTCGGCCGGCTGGCCGGGTCGCTTCATCGGCGTCTGCAGGCCGAAGTTCTTCACGCGATCGGGCGGCAGGGTCGAAGGAATCAGCGGCGTCCAGAACGGGCCCGGTGCCACGCAGTTCACGCGGATGCCCTTCTCTGCCAGCAGCTGCGCCATGCCGCCCGAGAGGTTCTGGATCGCGCCCTTGGTCGCCGCGTAGGCCACGAGCGTGGCATTGGGCTTGTCGGCGTTGACCGAGGCGGTGCTGATGATGGCGCTGCCCGGCTTCATGTGCGCGACCGCGGCCTTGCACAGGAAGAAGTTCGCGTACACGTTGGTGCGGAAGGTGCGGTCCAGTTCTTCCGCCGTGATCTCGTCGAGGTTCTCGTGCGACATCTGGAACGCGGCGTTGTTCACCAGGACATCGAGCCGGCCGAAGCGCGCCACGGCGGTGTCGACCAGGTGCACGCAATGCGCTTCCTCGCAGATGTCGCCCGGCACGGCGACGCAGGTGCGCCCGGTCTCCTCGACGAGCCGGACGGTGAACTGCGCGTCGTCTTCTTCCTGCGGCAGGTAGGAGATGAGCACGTGGGCGCCTTCGCGTGCGAAGGCCAGCGCGACGGCGCGGCCGATGCCGCTGTCGCCGCCGGTGATCAGCGCGGCCTTGCCCTTGAGCTTGCCGGAGCCGACATAGGAGGTCTCGCCGAAATCGGGACGCGGGTCCATCGCGGACTCCAGGCCCGGGGGCGTCTGCGGGGGCGTGTCGAAAGGCGGCCGGGGGCCGGCCTGCATGGGATGTGCCATGGGGCGCTCCATTGAACGTTCAACAAGGACGTGGGGATCGGCAGAGGGTTGCGGGGCTCATGGCCGGCCCCGCGCTGTCGCAGCGGCGGGCAGGCGGATGCGCGCACCCGGCGTGGTCGCGATGCCGAAGGCCAGTGCGCACTGCGCGAGAAAGATCGCCTGGCGGCGCGCGGTCTGCGTGCCGATGCAGTCGCGCGGCAGCAGCACCTCGAGCTGGTGCATGCGCGCGTCGGTGGCGGTGCTGAGCACGCACTGGTCGCTCGCCACGCCCGCCACGATCAGCCGCCGGATGCCCAGCACCCCCAGCAGCTGCGCCAGCGGCGTGGCCACGAACGCGGACTGCTGCGGCTTGAGCACGAAGTAGTCGTCGGTCTCCGGCAGCAGCTGGGCGGTGATTCGCGCCCCGGCCGCGCCGCTGCCCATCGACAGCTCGACCTGCGCGGCGAAGTCGGAGCGCCACCGGCCGCGGTTGTCGTTCGCGTAGATCACCGGCACGCCCCGCGCCTTGCACCGCCGCCGCAGTGCCGCGATGCGTGGTGCGATCGTCAGCGCGGCGGGCAGCAGCTTGTCGGCGTCCGGAAAATCCCAGGCGCTGATCATGTCGACGATGAGCAGGCCCGTGGCCCCCCGGGCGACTTCGACCGCCAGTGAAGAAGCCTTCGGAGACTGATCGTCCGGTGTACCACCCGGATCGCGCGCTGCGGCCATGCGTGGCGGCCCTACTTCGAGGGGGCGTCCGAGGTGACCGGTGGCGCGCTTTGCGCCGGCGCCGGCTGTTGCACCGCGGGCGGTGTGCCTTCTCGCGCCGGGCCTTCGCCGCGTCGATCGACTGCGTAGAAATACAGCAGCGCGCCGATGAACACCAACAGCGCGACGACCGCGCCGTAGACGAACAGATTCGAGTTCTCCCGGTCGTCGTTCCTGGCTTGCCGTCTTGCAGAGATTCGATTCATGGCCGTGTTCCTTTCTTCCAGCAACTGAAAAACGCATGCGTCAGATGTCTCGCCATCGGCGGGACCGTCGCATCGGTGGCCGCAGCAACACGCTGTAGGAAAGCGGCCCCGCATTCCGTCAGGCCGATGTGACATCGTCCGACAGGGACACGGCCCCGGCCACGCGCAAATGAAGGGATCGATCCGACCACGGAGCCCTTCCCCATGGCCACTCGCACTGCCGACCATGCCACCACTGAAAAGACTGCCACGCTCTATCGCATGGTGATGCCCGAGCACATCTGCCCCTTCGGCCTGAAGGCGCGCTTCCTGCTGCGGCGCAAAGGCTACGCGGTGGACGACCGGTGGCTGAAGACGCGCCAGCAGACCGATGCCTTCAAGGCCGAATGGCATGTGAAGACCACGCCGCAGGTTTTCATCGACGGGCGCCGCATCGGCGGCTACGACGACCTGCGCCGCCACTTCGGCCTCACGGTGCGCGAGCCTGGCGACACCTCGTACCGGCCGGTGATCGCCGTGTTCGTCGTGGCGCTGCTCATGGCGGGCGCGAGCCTGCTGGCCGCTGGCCAGTCGCTGGTCAGCCCGCAGTTGCTGTCGTCATTCATTGCCTTCGCGATGTGCATCCTGGCAATGCTCAAGCTGCAGGACGTGGAGAGCTTCTCGAGCATGTTCCTCAACTACGACCTGCTCGCGCGGCGCTTCGTGCTCTACGCCCATCTCTACCCGTTCGCAGAGCTTCTGGCCGGCGTGCTGATGCTGGCGGGGCGGCTGCACGCGGTGGCGATCCCGGTGGCGCTCTTCATCGGGAGCGTGGGCGCGGTGTCGGTGCTCAAGGCCGTGTACATCGATCGCCGCGAACTCAAGTGCGCCTGCGTTGGGGGGAGCAGCAATGTGCCGCTGGGCTTCGTGTCGCTGACCGAGAACCTGATGATGGTGGCGATGGCGCTGTGGATGTTGGCAGCCGCTTCTGGGTGATGGCGCCGGCCCGACTGGGCGCGCAGGAGCTGGCGTGCTCGAAACGGGTGCGGTGGGCGCGCCGCACGACTGGCGCTTCAACGACTGGTTCCCCCGCCAGATGCCCGCGCCCACATGGGCATGGCCGGGCAGGTTGCATACGGCGCCCGGGGGTTTTCTTCACGCGTCGGGCCTCCAGACAGATGCCCTCGAAGCCAACGACTTCAGTTCCGGACTGAAGGCATTCAGCCAGTCGACGATGACGTCGACGTACGCGTCGATCTTGACCTCCCGACAGACTTCGCCGTGGTCGTCCGCGAAGCGGATCGAGACGGATCTCGGGGACACATCGATTCCGGTGAAGGCCGTCGGGGGGGGGCGGCGCACACCCCCTCGCACGCCTCGTGCGCGAAAAAAAGCGGCAGCTCGCTGCCGGGCGCCGGGAGGCCGTTGCCCCGAAACATCACAGCCGCGGCGGATCGCTCTTGCGTGCCGGATGGCGGTGTTGCGCCACGCTGGCGATGAAATCGACAGCGGCGGCGTCCGCCGCGGCCGCATCCGCGAGGATCAGCCCCGGGTCGGGCGTGCCGTCAGGCAACGCGAGCGGAATGCCCGCTTCGGTCAGCAGGGCCTGCGAGGCGCCCAGCGCGAGGATGGTCTTGCCGTGGCGGTACTGGTCCTTGATGAAATCCATCGTGTGGCCGTCGGCGACCAGTGCCTCGACGGCCGCGAGGCCATCGGGAAGCACGAGTGCGTCGAACAGGAACCCGGGGCTGTTCTCCAGGCTTGCATCGGCCTGGACGGGGCCTGTGCCCGCCACGGCGCAGGTGCCCAGGCGCGAAGCGACCAGCCGCGGCACGGCCCCTGCCCCCACCAGTGCGGTGAGGAGCGTACCCAAAGACGGGCCGTCCGCGCCGTCGGCCACCAGCATCGCGATCTTGCGCGTGCGGATGCCACCGTCGCCGGGGCGCGCCGTGAGCGACAGCGTGGGCGAGCGGTCGACCTCGGGGGCCGGCGGCTTTTCCACGGCCCGGGGCAGCGGCGTGGGCAGCGTCATGCCCAGACCCTGCGCCACGCGCGCGGCAAGATCGGGCGAGGCGTTGTGCAGGCTGGCCACCACGCGCTCGCGCACGGCGGGCACCGTCACCTTCGACAGCTCGAAGCGGAAGGCGGCGGCGATGTGCGCCTGCTCCCACGGCGTCTGGCTCTCGAAGAACAGTCGCGCCTGCGTGTAGTGGTCGGCAAACTTCTCGGGCTTGGCGCGCACCTTGTCGCTGCTGTCTTTGGCATCGAGCCGCTTCGCGACGCTCTCGAAGCCCTGCCCCGCGCCAGCCTGGAACGGGCAGCCGCCGCCGAGCGAGTTGGGCTCGTAGGCCGAGCGTCCGCGGTGGATGGCCTGGCGGTGCATGCCGTCGCGCTGGTTGTTGTGCACGGGCGCCAGCGGCGCGTTGATCGGCAATTCGTGGAAGTTGGGGCCGCCCAGCCGCGAGATCTGCGTGTCGACGTACGAATGGATGCGCCCGGCCAGCAGCGGGTCGTTGGTGAAGTCGATGCCGGGCACCACGTGCGCGGCGCAGAACGCGACCTGCTCGGTCTCGGCAAAGAAGTTGTCGGGGTTGCGGTTGAGCACCATGCGGCCCACGATCTGCACGGGCACCAGCTCCTCGGGCACGATCTTCGTCGCGTCGAGGATGTCGAAGCTGAACTTCTCGGCCTGTTCCTCGGTAAATATCTGCAGGCCCAGTTCCCATTCGGGGTACTCGCCCGCGTCGATCGCTTCCCAGAGGTCGCGGCGGTGGTAGTCGGGGTCGGCGCCGGAGATCTTCACCGCCTCGTCCCACACCAGCGAATGTGTGCCGAGCTTGGGCTGCCAGTGGAACTTCACGAGCACCGATTCGCCCGCCTCGTTGACGAGACGGAACGTGTGCACGCCGAAGCCCTGCATCATGCGGTAGCTGCGCGGAATGGCGCGATCGCTCATCTGCCACATCAGCATGTGGGTGCTCTCGGGCATGAGCGACACGAAATCCCAGAAGGTGTCATGCGCTGAAGCTGCCTGGGGCATCGCGTGGTGCGGCTCGGGCTTGACCGCATGCACGAGGTCGGGAAACTTCATCGCATCCTGGATGAAGAAAACCGGCATGTTGTTGCCCACGAGGTCCCAATTGCCCTCGTCGGTGTAGAACTTCACCGCAAAGCCGCGCACGTCGCGCGCCGTGTCCTTGGAACCGCGCTCGCCGGCCACGGTCGAGAAGCGCACGAACACGGGCGTCACCTTGCCGGCTGCCTGGAATGGCGCGGCCCGGGTGTACTTCCTCAGCGGCTCGTAGCACTCGAAGAAGCCGTGCGCACCCGAGCCGCGCGCGTGCACGATGCGCTCGGGAATGCGCTCGTGGTCGAAGTGGGTGATCTTCTCGCGCAGGATGAAGTCTTCGAGCAGCACCGGCCCGCGCGCGCCGGCCTTGAGCGAGTTCTGGTTGTCGGCAATGCGCACGCCCTGGTTGGTCGTGAGCGGTTGCCCGCCCGAATCGACGCGCACGCGATCCAGCGTGTCGATGGTGGCGTTGGTGCCCGCTGGCGCCACCGTGCCGGTCTTGCCCGAAGCGTTCGACTCCGAGGGTGTGCTGCCCGTGGGCAGGCGCGATGGCGGCTGCGTGTGCAGCCCTACCGGTGGCACCGTGCCGTGCTCGAGCGGCTTGTTGGTGTTGGCGGGCATCGCCGCGGCGAGCGCCTGCGTGTGAATCGCTTTCTGCGCGGGAATGTCGCCCTTGCCTGCCGCGGGTGGCGGGGCGTGCGCGGGACCGCTGTCGGTGTTGCGCGCCGCGGCGCGGGCGGCATCGAGCGCGGCCGGAGAAGGTGTGCTGGCTTTGGGTGTTTTGGCCATGGTGGGGAGTTTCGGGATGGGTTCGAGGGGAGGCCCCAACGTAGAGCGCGGAATCAGGCGGATTTGTAGGACGCCGCAGGCAATTCGATGCCGTCCGTTTCATCGATGCCGGCGAAGCGGCCGTCGTCGCCCAAGCCGGTGCGAAGGCCCAGGCGCCTGGCCAGGCGGGCGGCGTCGTAGGGCGCGTGCACCTTGGTGTCGTTGTCGAAGTAGCAATACACATCGCGCTGCCGTTCACCCGCGCGGCGTGCGCGCGCGCCAGCGCCGCCGCGGCCTTGGCGTCGTGCGGCAGCAGCGACAGGAAACGGTCCATGCGCTGCGCGTCGAAACGCATGCGCGGCGGCAGTTGCCACAGGAAGGGGCCCAGCTTCGGCCCCAGCGCCAGGACGCCCGACGCCAGGAAGTTCGCAAGCGCCGTGCGCACATCGTCCAGGTGCAGCATGTGCGTGATGTAGCGCGAGCCCTTGACCGCGAACACGAAGCCCTCGGGTGTCTCGTCGTGCCATGCCTGGTATGAGGCGGGGCGCTGCAGCGAATAGAACGAGCCGTTGAGTTCGATGCTCGCCAGCATGCGCGAGGCGTAGGCAAGCTCCTTCTTCTGTGCCAGTCCACGTGGATAGAAGCGACCGCGCCAGGGGGCGTAGCGCCAGCCGGAAATGCCGATTCGGATGTCGCCGCGCGCCCGGGCGGCGCGTTCAGCCCGGCTTGCCAAGCCTGAGCCTCGACAGGTCCAGATGCCCACCGCGCCGCGCGACGAGCAGCCCCATCGCGGTCACGCCGACCATCGCGAGCGCCAGGGTGTGGCCCGACACGGCGCGGCCCATGTCGAGCGCGATCTCGCCGCTGCGCGGGCCCATCAGCTGCAGGCGCCGCTTGGTCATCTGCATGCCGAGCTCGCCCAGCTGGTCGGCCAGCAGGCGCTCCGCCTCAGGGAGCACCTGTGTTTCCTCGTCGGCGACATGGTGCATCACGTCGCGCATCAGATCGGCCACGGTCGGGTCGTAGCCGGGGTCGTCGGGTTCCATCTGGCGCAGCTTCCCGATGAGCCGCCGCATCTCCTGGTGTTCTCCCAGCGACTCGGCAATGACGTCGTCTTGCGTGACTGCGCGCACCGCGGGGTAGAAGATTTCCTCCTCGAGCTGCGCGTGGACCTCGAGCGCGGTGCACAGGGTGTTGGCGAGCCCTTTCTTCACGCGCGACGGCGACTGGGCCCGGTACTGGTGGAAGGTGGAGAGCACATGCGTGTGGTCCAACCGGACCATGTTCGTCGCGCTCGGAAACAGCGGGGAGAAAAGCTTCGTCACTGAGAACCTCCTGGGTGGACAGAAATCACAGGAGCAACCGTGAAGCGCCGCACGCGCGGCGTGCGTAGGAAAGCGTCGTGTCCCGATGGCAGTGCCGGGAAGCCGCTGCAACAAGTCGCGACATGCGCAAAGGAGCGCACTTTGCTGGAGTCGCGCGCAGCGCCGCCCCCGCCCCTCCCGCGGCGTACGGGACGAAGGGGCAGGCGGGTTCTGCCAGATGGAAACCGCCATGGCCACCGCAGGAGAAAGTCGGGCGCCTGCGGGCCGCGCCGCGAAAGGTGTGTCGCTCGGGCGGCGCCGTACGGCCGGGGCCGGACGTGACGGCGGCCCCGATCGACGAAGCCCGCCAGGCGGTACTGCTGGCGCCGGGCGACTTCCTGCCGACCAAGAGGAAGCTGTGGGGCAGCCGCCTCGAGGGCGCCGGCCGGCGCCCTCGCCTTCGCGCTCAGCCGACCTCGACGTTGATCCGCCGCGGCTTGGCGTGCTCGGCCTTGGGAATGCGCAGCTTCAGCACGCCCTGTGCCAGCTCGGCGGACACCTTTTCGGTGTCCAGTTCCTTGCTGAGCGTGAAGACGCGGCGAAACCGGCCCAGGCCGACTTCGGTATGGCTGGTTTTCAGGTCATCCGGCACGCTCAGGCCCGACTCCGCGTCGATGGTCAAGGTCTCCGCTTCGACATGGAGATTGAGCTTGTCACGCGACACGCCGGGCAGGTCGGCGTAGAGCGTGATGCCTCCGGCGTCTTCCACCACGTCCACAGGCGGCGTGAGAGCGGCGCCCTGGTAGCGCGGTGGTTGTCCGGGGTCCATTTGCGTGGGTGTGCCGGGCGATGTGGTCTGTACGTCATTGCTCATGATGTTCGTCTCCTTGATTCACTGGACGGCGATGCGGCGCGGTTGCGACGAGGCCCGGCGGCGGACCGTGATGCGCAGAACGCCGTCGCGCAACCGGGCCTCGACGGCTTCAGGATCGGCATCGTCAGGCAGCGTGAGGACGCGCCGGAAGGGTCCCTCGAAGCGCTCGTTGATATGGACGGCCGCCTTGGCCTGCGCATCGGGAAGCAGGCTCTTGCGCTCGCCGGCGATGGTCATGAGGCCGCGCTCGAGGTTGATCTCCAGGGTGGCCGGATCGACGCCGGGGGCGAACGCGAAGATCTCCAGCGCCTGTGGCGTGGCGCCTACGTTCAGCGCGGGAAATCCGTTGCTGCCGTGGCCGCGAATGGTGGGTGACAGATCGAATGCCTGCTGCATGTCCCGTTGCAGGCGATCCATTTCGGCCAGCATGTCGCGCGGGAAGAAAGATCGATACATGGGAAACCTCCAATCAAAGCTGAACAGAAAAACGAGTCCCCTCACTGAGGCAGGCCGTGCGCGTACGTCGGCCGCGCAGCCTCATCGAGGTTCGCGCGGTGCCGCGCAAAGATCCGGGAGGGTCGCTGTCGCCAGCGGATGGGACGAGGCTGCGGATAGGTGAATTTCGCCAACTCTTCGCGCCCCTTCTGGGTGATGGCGAGCACCTGGGCTGCCGAAGCAGGGCCGGACAGCGTGAGCGCGTTCGAGGGTGCAGGGACCAGGGCAACGACGAGCCCGGCGGCGCGAAGCGCCCGTACCTGGTCGATGTCCGCGGTGCGATAGAACGAAACAGGCAAGCGAGAGCCGGCAATTTGCTTGAGCAAGTTCATGGCCATTGAATACCTCCTTTTCGGTTGACCAATTTCCGACGGAAGTGAACATAGGAGCCTTCGAAACGTTTTTCAAGAGGCGGTTTTCGACGCTCGCGAGAGGCGCATTCGGCAAAAAAAAGCCCGGCCGCACGCGGCCGGGCTGAGGTTTACAGCAAGCCTGCGGTGATGCCGCAGGCGCAGAAATCTAGCGTGCCGCGCCGACGCCGGTCTGTCAGACAACTTCTGATTTTTGAAGGCAAGAAGAACGGCTGAGCCGACGCGTTGGCCATCCCGCCCAGCTCGCCTCTCGAGTGCCCGCGGGACGCTCGGGAGGCGGCGAACAGAACCGGCCGGAGGGCCAACGGACCGCACGATCCCCGGACGCGAACCAGCGCTCCCTGGCGCCTGCTCCGCGAAGGCTCAAGTCGACAGCTGCGAGGGAGGCGGCGGATATTGGCATGGGGCAGGTTGGCTCCTCTGTCCGAGAGGTACCCCGCGCGGCGATGCTGGTGCGGGAGGTACGCCAACAGGCGTGGATCCATCCGGCCTCATGCGGCGAAGGCTGCCGGCGCGGTATGACGGAGGATGCCTGCGAGCAGGATCGAAAGCATTGCTGTTCGTCCACCGTCACAGCGAGTCTTTGCCGTTCC
>Ga0256908_1000435_pt1 | contig 16966 bp, 14 predicted proteins | sample MC6MC0761MT_FD_186331 | JGI IMG/M metagenome (GOLD analysis project Ga0256908, IMG submission 186331) | Metatranscriptome of enriched soil aggregate microbial communities from Iowa State University, Ames, United States - MC6-MC0761-MT... | ecosystem: Environmental > Terrestrial > Soil >... | reverse complement strand
GTTATTTTCAGTTATTGAGATTTGCAAGCAGGTGCGTAGTCATGCACAATATTCTTATAAATAAAATGCTGTATGAATACACTATGTGCCAATTGCTTGGAATGAACTGCGCTGCTCCCACTGATATTACCTTTTCGTTTCGTGGGTTTTCTCAACGCGCAGGAATAACCTCTGATCATTCTGATGGGTTTGGTATTGCTTTTTTTGAAGATAAAGCATGCCGTTTATTTGTTGATAATCAATCTGCTGTCTTGTCACCAATTGCTGAACTGGTGCGTAACTATCCGATCAAATCTCGTAATGTTATTGCGCATATTCGCAAAGCAACCCAAGGTAAAATCACCTTAGAAAACTCTCATCCATTTATTCGTGAGTTATGGGGGAGACAGTGGATTTTTGCACATAATGGTGATTTACATAACTTTCATCCGCATTTATCGGGGCGTTTTACCCCTGTAGGCAGTACAGATAGTGAGTTGGCATTTTGTTATTTACTTGAACAATTAGTTTTAAGATTTGGTTATTTTGAACCGAGTTTAAATGATGTTTTTGCCTTGCTTGAAGAAATCTCACCTAAAATTGCAGAATATGGCACTTTTAATTTTTGCCTCTCCAATGGACAAGCATTGTTTAGTTATGCGACAACTAAGCTGCATTGGATTGTACGTGAGTATCCATTTACATATGCACGCTTAGTCGATATTGATGTTGATATTGATTTTAGTCAATTTACAACAAAAGAAGATCGTGTTGCCGTGATTACCACAGAGCCGTTGACTCAAAATGAAGTTTGGACCGCATATCAGCCTGGTGAGATGATTTTATTTAAAGATGGTCAAGCGATAAAAGCCGCAACGACCCATGTGGAAAGACTTGCTCGTGAGGCCGCTGATCCAAGTTTGGTTAGAGTCACCAAGGCAGATCAATATTAGTTTGATCTGAATGAATTCATGTGAAGATTGGGGGAGGCGTAATTCGTTAACTCCATATTTTTTAGAATCTAAGTCATTGTAAAAATAAATTTAATTTATAGTCAACCTGTCAAAAACTCAGGCACAAGAATATAATTTCTTTTAAATAATACTTTTAATTAAATCGACTGTATGAGTAAATAAAATTGTTTGATTATAAAAAGCTTACACTGCCACATCTTACATTCAAAGTTTAAATACCTTTGCTTAGGTGATGCCTCGCTTTTCGTAGGGATTATCAAACCTTGCGCTACAAACAAAGCAGTGCTTTGTTATTGCTTATGTTAGGCGAGGGGTACGTCCTGTACCTCGCCCAATGGCGACATCCATGTTGCCATACGGTAGGATCACGATCTAAGATTCAAAAAAAATGAATTGATAACCAACATTTTCTAAATGTTCATACAATACATAAGCTTCATTTATGATCAATGGCTTGATGCAAAACACTTGTATGAATAATGAGGTGGTTGACTATATGGGATTGTCATCTTTGATAATTAACTAAGTATTTTGATGTTGTTACAATAAACAGAGGACGATTAAATAATAATATTTAATTATATTCTTTATATAATTTTTGATGTAATGATACCGTTATAATTATTTAAATATCATATTAAATAGTCTTAATAAAATTTATATTTCAACTCTTTTAAAGTGAGTCATGAAATAAGAGGAATAATAATAGTATCTATAAAATATTTTTACTTGAATAAAGAAAGTATTTAAAAATACAACAAAATCACAAAAGAATATTTATTCTGATTTTGACAAAATTATCTTAGTTTTTTAACGAGAAATCGTATAAAAATAAAATTTGAAGTGATTGTAAGAAAAATCGATTACACAATTATAATCATTTATTCATGCTTAATAATAAATATAGACAATCAATAAAATCATTTAAATTTAATAATTGGTTAAAAAATATCTTACTCTTTTAGTGCGGATTAAAATATTATCCAAGTATAAACAATAACTTAATTTATTTCATAGTTTTTTTAATGAATCCCGACTAATACAGTTTATTTTTATTTAGAGAGATAGCCGTTAATATGGTTGCTTAAGGTCAAGACATTATTTTAGGGTGATCGTATGAAGATGAGATGGATTCCAGAATATAATACGGGTATCGATGTGATCGACGATCAACATAAAAGGATTTTGGATTACATCAATGAAATTGATGAAATCGGTATGGCAACGGATCGTGCTCGTATCAAGCAAATTCTTGATAATATTATTGACTATACGCAATCACATTTTACCTTTGAAGAAAGCTTACAAGAAGAGGCTGGTTATAAATATCGTGTTCCTCATAAGCGTGTACATGACCTGTTTATTAAACGTATAGAAAGTTATCGTACCAGTTTTGAAGAAGGGCATTCTATAGAAAAAGAATTACATGAGGTGTTGTCTAAATGGTTAATTAATCATATTCAACACGATGATGCAGATTATGTGGGGGCTGTAAAATTAAATATGATGGGGATCATTAAAGAAAACGAAAAGAAAAAAGGAAAAAATTGGTTTGCAAGATTTTTTTCGTAATTTACAGACATTTTATGATTGTGAAATTATGGAAATCACCAGCTCTCTAACTAAAAAAATTCAGAGGGGATAAAAAGAAATAACAAAGATTATAACAATATCTAGCGCAGCAAATCATCGAGGGGTGATTTGCTTTTTTCTTTTAAACTTTGATTTTCAGCATCGACAAAGGCAAAATAGTAGAACTTTTTACGAAACACCTCATGCAGGATTATTCTATGTCACGATGGTTATCGCCGCTCATGGCATTTTGTTTATCATTTATAATTATCGCAGGCTTAGCACCAAGTCTGGATATTCAAATTGATCGACAAATTGATTTTTGGATATTGTGGTTAGTGTCAATGCTCGTGTTGGCATTGCCGATTACTTATTTAGAAGTTGCATTAGCAAAGCGTTCTAAAACAACTGCACTCAATGCCTTGTCTAGCTTAACTCGTGATGCTGATGCATCACAATCGTGGCGTATTGTTGGCTGGCTGGCTGTTATCTTTATTCCGTTCTTAGCGGGTGGGATTTTATCGAATATCAGTCAAAGTACTGTGCAAATGGTGAATTTACCGATACAAAGTCATCTATTGTTTGCTGGTGCCGCTGTCATGGCTTTTGCTTTGTCATTTGCACCTCGTCAAATTTTAGTGGGTTTGATCACGGTAGGCGTGCTGCTTTCTTTAATTCTTGCACAAGTCTTTGGTACCCATTTACAGACTTGGCATGTTACCCCTTTAGAATTTAAAGAGTGGGGCAATGCTACGATTTTAGCCCTTGTGGCCACAGGGCTCGGTTTAGGTTTGTATTGGCAAACCAGCTTGTTAAATGTCCAACAGAATAATGAGGCGTCTAAAACAGCTTTACCTATTTGGATTGCGCAACTAGTTGCTGTGATTGCCTTTAGTTTTTTTGCAGCTTCAGCACAAATCCCTGCGTATACTTTATTATTTACTGCAGTCATTTCAGCCGCGCTATTATTACAACTAGGCAAAGAACAGTTAGCTCAACGCCAAGTCGCAATACTTATTCAATTTGTAGTGTTATTGGTGGCATTATTCATTTGGGCAATTCCAAATATGGTCGTGGTGTTTAATCCATTACTGATGATTTGGGGCTTGGTCATTTGCTTGATTTATTCAATCTTTGTGGGTTGGATTATGAAAATCAGCCATCTACGTAAAGCGATCAATTTTAGTTCTGAAGCGTTTTATAATATTTGGCGTATTGCGGTACGAATTATTTTACCTTTGAGCATTGTGTTGGCATTGGTATCCTATATTGGACAGTTAATTTAAGGGTCAAGGTGAATCTCGTGGCAAAAATTTGGGTGGCATATGCTGCCGAAAAGCAACAATTTCACATTGAGTTACAATTTTCTCAAGGCATGACGATTGCTGATGCAATTGCGCAAAGTGGATTGGTGCAACAAGTAGAATTGCCTGAAAATTTTAGTTTTGGTATCTTTGGAGTGAAAATAAAACAACAATCACATGTATTACAAGCAGGTGATCGTGTTGAAATTTATAGACCTTTAACGATTAATCCAAAAGATATTCGTCGCAATCGCGCAAAAGCAAATCCTGTCGGACGTTACTGCCGTGGAAATCGCTATCAACAATTGTTATTTAAATAAGGCGTTATTTACAATAATCGCTTTAAACAATTGAATGCATATGAAAAACCCCTCACTGAGGGGTTTCTTTTTATCGCAAAGTGTCTATAGTGGGGGCGCATTCAATATTGCTTCTTTAGAAGCAGGTAAACCAGGTTGAGACTCAGGAATGGTTTCTAAACCTTCAATTTTGTTTACGACACCTGATTGATCAAAATAAACCTTTAAATGTTGGCCATGTGCTGCGGGAATCTTCGCTTTTTTCGCGTAAGTTCCTGGGATATAGTTGTAAATGTAATCCCATCGTCCTGGATTCAATGGATCTGAGACTGTTGGGCTACCCAACAAGAATTGTACTTGTTGGTAGGTCATACCGACTTGAATTTTTGAAGCTTGAGCTTGGGTTAACGGTGTTCCTTGAGGAATATCGACTTTGTATACTCCAAATACAGAACAACCACCAAGTAAAGAAGCGACGAATAACGTCAGCATGATTTTTTGCATTTTGCTACACTATCCCAAATTAATTATGATGCAATTGATCCAAGGATAGATCATACTGCATCTCAACTCTGTTGCATATTCCAACTTAAAATTTGTTGAGAGACCTTTTTATATGCCTATTTCAAATCAAGATTTACGCAAAGCTGGACTTAAAGTTACCCTACCACGAATCAAGATTTTGGAATTATTAGAAAATTCAAGACAACACCACTTGAGCGCGGAAGACATTTATAAAACATTACTCGAACAAGGTGAAGATGTCGGTCTAGCGACCGTATATCGTGTGTTAACACAATTTGAAGCTGCTGGAATCATTCAGCGCCATCATTTCGAAAACAATCATTCTGTTTTTGAAATAATGCAAGAAGATCATCATGATCATTTGGTTTGTCAAAATTGTAATAAAGTCGTTGAATTTACTAATGAAACCATTGAACAAGAGCAACATTCAGTAGCTGAGAAACACGGCTTTCAGTTGACTGGACATTCTTTGAATCTTTACGGTTATTGTGATGAACCTGGATGTCAGGAAGCTTATCGTAAGCGCTAGAATCACATAAATACAACAAATGAAGGGGGGCTTATTTAAGCCCCCCTTTTTTTATACGCTCTTTTTTTGATTTGGGACTATTGTCCATCAAAGGTGAGTTTACTATTTGCATTAAGTAGTTGTGCACCACCTTCTTCATCCAATTTGATTTGTAGACGTAAATCATTTGGAGAGTCAGCATGTTTAAGTGCATCTTTATAGGTAATTTGTCCTGCTTTATAAAGGTCAAATAAAGCTTGGTCAAAAGTTTGCATACCCAATTCACGAGAGCGTTTCATCAAATCCTTAATCTCATGCACATCACCTTTACGGATTAAGTCTGAAACCAATGGTGAGTTGATTAGAATTTCAATTGCAGCACGACGTGAATTACCATCAGGTGTTGGGATTAATTGCTGTGCTACCATCGCTTTTAAATTGAGCGATAGATCCATAAACAACTGGCTATGACGATCAGACTCAAAGAAGTGAATAATCCGATCAATTGCTTGGTTTGCGTTGTTGGCATGCAGTGTGGCAAATACTAAGTGTCCCGTTTCAGCAAAGGCTATGGCATAGTCCATGGTTTCACGAGAACGAATTTCACCAATCAAGATCACATCTGGCGCTTGACGCAAAGTATTTTTTAGCGCAATTTCAAAAGAATCTGTATCGATTCCCACTTCACGTTGCGTAATAATGCATCCTGCATGTTCATGCACAAATTCAATCGGGTCTTCAATGGTGATGATATGACCTTTAGAGTTTTGATTACGATAACCAATGATAGACGCAAGCGAAGTTGATTTACCTGTCCCTGTTGCTCCGACAAAGATGATAATTCCACGTTTGGTCATTGCCAGATCTTTGAGGATAGGTGGTAATTTAAGCTCATCCATAGTTGGAATTTGAGTTTCAATACGACGCAAAACCATACCTGGCATATCACGCTGCTGAAAGGCACTCACACGGAAACGAGCAGTTTTATCGCGATTGGTAATGGCAAAGTTACATTCACGCGTCTCAGCAAATTCTTTACGCTGCTTTTCACTCATAATTGAGTTAAGCAGTTGCATAATAATTTCGCCGTTTAACTTGGTTTTTACTACAGGAACAATTTGACCATTAATTTTCATTGATGGTTCAACATCGGCAGTAATAAATAAGTCTGATGCTTTTTGCTCAATCATCATATTGAGCAAGTCATTAAAATCCATCTTTTTTAAACCTCAATAATCCATTTTATAAAAATGATTCTGGTTGTTTTGCTACATTTCTTGCAACTTGAGGACTAATAATACCTTTGGCAACCAGTGTTTTTAAACTTTGATCTAAGGTGGTCATACCATAGTTTGCACCCGTTTGAATTGCTGAATACATCTGTGCAACCTTGTTTTCACGGATTAAGTTACGAATTGCAGGAATACCAATCATAATTTCATGTGCGGCAACCCGTCCTCCACCATTCTTTTTAAGCAGTGTTTGCGAAATGACGGCTTGTAATGATTCTGACAACATGGCGCGTACCATATCTTTTTCTTCAGCAGGGAATACGTCAATGACACGGTCAATGGTTTTTGCCGCAGATGTGGTATGTAGCGTGCCGAAAACCAAGTGACCTGTTTCTGCAGCAGTTAATGCAAGGCGAATGGTTTCAAGGTCTCGCATCTCACCGACCAAGATAATGTCAGGGTCTTCACGTAACGCAGAACGCAGTGCTTCATTAAAGCCATGTGTATCACGATGCACTTCACGCTGGTTGATGAGGCACTTCTTAGATTGGTGTACAAATTCGATTGGGTCTTCGACTGTTAAAATATGGTCATAGCGACTGTCATTGATAAAGTCAATCATAGAGGCCAATGTGGTTGACTTCCCCGAACCTGTTGGGCCTGTTACAAGAATCAAACCACGTGGTAATTCACAAAGATCTTTGAAGATTTGTCCTAAACCTAAATCTTCCATGGTCAGAACTTTGGACGGAATGGTACGGAATACAGCACCAGCACCGCGATTTTGATTGAATGCGTTTACACGAAAACGGGCAATACTTGGAACTTCAAATGAGAAGTCTGTTTCTAATTGTTCTTCAAAATCACGACGTTGTTTATCGTTCATGATGTCATAAACCAGTCTGTGAACTTCTTTATGTTCCAATGCTGGTAAATTGATACGACGGACTTCCCCATCGACACGAATCATCGGTGGCATACCGGCTGAAAGGTGTAAGTCAGATGCACCATTTTTGACGGAAAACGCCAATAATTCTGTAATATCCATAATGTCCCCGAATAAAAATCTATTTGCCTAGGGTGTAGATTATTCATCATGCTTGTGCTTAAGCGTGTTTTCTGGGTTACTAGGCGCGAAGTACGAAATTTAGTTATTCTAAATGATGAGATACATCGTTTCGCAAGCTAACACGTAGCAGTCAAAAACATCAAAGTCCCACAGAGTTGTAGTTAAAATTATTTCAAACTGTGTTGTGAAATTTGAAAATAGGCTTACTATTCTCTTCATTTCATTCCTTGTTTGCTCAATTTTAGCCTACAACGCAAGCTATTTATAAACGATCTACACACCCTCATTATTTTGTAGAATAATAAGGCCTTTCACTCAGCATAACCAACAATTTCATTGCTTGGAAGCTGAAATTTTTATGAAATGAGAACCTTGTCAATGAATGATCTAAATCAAGCTCGAAATCATATACTCACGCAAATTCAGCAGGCCTGTTTGACAGCAAATCGAGATGTGAGTCAGGTACAGTTGTTGGCAGTTTCCAAGACACATCCAAGTATGCTCTTAAAAGAAATGTATGCTACGGGGCAGCGGGCTTTTGGCGAGAATTATTTACAAGAAGCGCTCGAAAAAATTGAAGATTTAAAAGATTTAGAGATTGAATGGCATTTTATTGGTCATGTGCAGCGCAATAAAACCAAGCATCTTGCAGAAAAGTTTGCATGGGTGCATGGTGTTGATCGTTTTATCATTGCAGAGCGTCTCTCAAATCAACGAGAAGTTACTCAAAAGCCATTAAATATTTGCTTACAAGTGAATATTGATGCACAAGACAGTAAAGACGGTTGTCAGCCTGATGAAGTTGCAGATCTGGTAAAACAAATTAGTCAATTAAAGAATTTAAAGTTGCGTGGTTTAATGGTGATTCCTGCACCTGATCATCCGCAAGCATTTAGTGATACAAAGCAATTATTTGATCAGGTTAAAGTTCATCATGCGCATGCTGAAGATTGGGATACGTTAAGCATGGGGATGTCTGGAGATATGGTGGAAGCCATTGCCGCAGGGTCAACCATGGTACGTATCGGGACAGCTTTGTTTGGTGCACGAGATTATTCAAATAAACATTAATCATGGTATGACGTATTTTGGAAGATTATTGCGCTTACCCTAATTTATAGCATTTCATAAAAGCTAATTTATAGGATTATAGGGTTGGTATAGCCGCACCTTACCTTGAAAATTTAAATAAATTTATGTAGGCGATGCCTCTCTTTTCAGGGATGGATGCCAAATCTTGCGCTGCAAACAAAGCCCTGCTTTGTTTGTGCTCATGTTGGGTAGGGTACGCTCCACTCAACAGCGACATCCATGTCACCACACGATAGATCGCTCATGTATGACTCAATAAGACAAAAAAGCAGCTAAATTTGTATGAAGCTTACTATAATGAGTGGTTTAAGTTTATTTTAATTTTGATTTAATGCTGTAAACGTATAAGGCATCGATAATTCTAATCCGTAGAGATTGTTGATGACTATTTTTCATGTACTTATTCTTGCCATCATACAAGGGTTTGCAGAACTGCTGCCTGTATCCAGTTCAGCGCACGTGATTGTGGCTGAAAAATTGATGGGTTTTGACCCATCAGCGCCCGATATGACGTTTTTATTGGTGATGCTACATACAGGAACCATGTTTGCGGTCATTGTGTATTTTTGGAAGTCTTGGCGCACAACCTATTTTTCGTCATGGGATCGTTTTAAAAAACAAGCATGGTTTGTGATTGTTGCAACATGCATCACGGGCGTACTTGGATTAGCGTTGCAATCGATGATCAAACATGTATTTTTTGCTGGGGCAAACCACTTTGAAATTGAGCAATTGTTTAGCAACTCAAAATTAATGGCTGCTGCTTTAGCTTCTGCTGGTGTATTGATTATTTTATCTTCTCGATTAGATCGTGGACAGGTTAGTGATATGACGATGAAAAGTGCGGCATGGATTGGCGCTGTTCAGGCTTTATGTTTGCCGTTTCGTGGTTTTTCACGTTCAGGTGCAACAATTTCAACAGGATTATTTTTAGGTGTCGCTCGCCAAAAAGCGGAAGAGTTTAGTTTTGCCTTGGCAGTGGTGTTAACCCCAGCGGTGATTGTAAAAGAACTTTATCGATTGCTACATGCCGAAAATTTTCAAAATATCCATTTAGCTCAACTGCTTTTACCCAGTATGTTTGGGATGCTGTTTAGCTTTATTGCAGGTCTTGTTGCTTTAAAATGGCTATCGAGTTGGCTTGAACATGGTCGTTGGCATTTCTTTGGTATTTATTGTCTGATTTTCTCTGGTGTCGTTTTACTCATTGGTTAAATCTAGGCTTTCAAACACTGACTTTTCAATATGTCACTTTAAATCTAAGCGTTCAATCCCGTGTAAAATATTGAACGCTATGGGTCATTTTTCCTATTAATATTAGACTTCTTTGCTTAAGTCGAGTACAAAAATAATGCGGGATTATATGTATAGCGAATGATTTTTAAGAGTGATAGGGAAGTTTATGTCTGCATATTATCAATTGATTCAGCGTCATATCGATAAACAGGGTGTAGTGACTGCACATTATCAATCGACAGATCATGCTCAAGGGGCTTGGAATGCACATGAGCAACATATGGCACCAGCGACAGGGGTTATTTGTGCTGAATTAGAACAGTTTTCACCTCGAAATGATGTTCGAATTGGTCGTATAAGTTTAGATATTCTTGGATTAATTGCAGGTGGCGAATTTTATATTCGGACAAAAGTAATTCGAGCTGGCAAGACCATTGAACTGATTGAATCCGAAATGGTCACACAAGGTAAAATAAGTATTGTGGCGAGAAGTTGGCGCATGATGATCAGCAATAGTCAAAGTGTTGCAGGCTTAGAGGATCAATCTATTGGTACACCGGAACAGTTACCGATTTGGCATGAAATACGTCAATGGCCTGGTGGATATATTCATTCGATTGAAGCAAGGACTGAGCAACGTCGACAGGGAGCTGGTATTGTATGGCTTAGCAATACTTTGGATATGGTTGAAGGTCGACCGACATCGGCATTTGTGAAGTTAATGGGAATGATCGATACTGCAAATGGTGTCGTGGCGAGACAAACAGCACCTTTTAATTGGGGCTTTCCAAATCTAGATTTACAAATTCATTTATATCGTTTGCCCCAAGGTCAATGGCTAGGCTTAGAAACCGTACAACAGTATGGTGAAGATGGTATTGGTTTAACCAGTTCCATCTTACATGATATTTATGGGCCATTTGGACGTAGTGAACAGATTCTCACTTTAAGACCCATACACGTTGAGTAATTACATGGATGAAATCAAAAACTGTATTTCTACATACCGTTTTGATTGGAGTTTATTTGTTTGAAAAAATAGTTATATTTTTCAAGCTGGCTTAGATAAATCGCTATAAAAAACAATTCTATGTGTAGGTAAAATGAAGCTGATGAGTATCCGTTTAGGCATTTGGAATTTACTTTAAGGCAAATTATTCAGTTAAATTTTTTAAAATATACTCAACAATATTAGATGTAATATGATTGTCGATTTGACTATACTGATTTGAATAAAATTTAAAAACTGGAAATAGAATATGTATAAATCCAAACTATTATTATGGTTATGTCTTTGTGCTTTAATCAGCGCTTGTAGTACTGCAAAATATTCTTCAACGCAGGATGCTACTTCACAAGAAATCGAATCTGCACCATCACCTACCTCAGCAACAGCTAAAGCTGCACCAGCGCCTATCTCCAATCAAAATCGAGTAAAGTCCGAAGAGCGTTTGGGAACGAAATGGGGAGATGATGTGAGTTCATATGTGACTCAGGTTGATTTAAAACGTTTGAGTAGTAATCCTATTGATGAAACTCAAATTCGTTATGCCAGTAAGCAATTTTCAGGACGCAGTATTAATAGCATTTCTTTAGCTGCTGGAAAAATTAGCTTTTCTGTTGTGGATGATCGTGGGCGAATTTTACCATTGTATCGCGATGGAGAGCGTTATTATCTCTCTGCCCGTGATGGACAAAGCTATCAATTGCGTTATGCCAATACCAGTAGCCAAACCTTTGAAGTTGTTGCAAGTGTCGATGGTTTAGATGTTCTTAATGGAAGTAAAGCTTCACGTTCAAATAGTGGTTATGTGTTAAGACCATATAGCTCATTCGCGATTGAAGGTTTTAGGAAGAGTAATTCATCTGTAGCTTCATTTATTTTTAGTAAGCCAAATGATGCTTATGCTGCCAACACTACCAGTGGTTCTATTCAAAATACTGGTGTGATTGGTACAGTGGTGTATGAGTTAAAAGCACCAAAATACGATCTACCCAAAAAATCTAAGGATAATTACGCACCTGCGCCTAATGCCTTTCCTGCGGATTAATTAAAAATATTAAGACGAAAGGGGGGATGTTATTATCCCTCTTTTTAGATGTTATAATGTTACATAATTGTAATAATTTAAAAATAGCATAGTCAAAACAGCTACGATATTATGACTTTGATAATAATCTACGTAACTTATAAACTTTAAAATAGGTTTTATAATGAAAAATATAAATATATTTCTCTGCCTTTTTTTGTGTATTTTTCTAGCTGCATGTTCGAAAAAAACAGATGAAAGCGTATCTCAATCCCAAACTGAAGCGACCAGTGCAGATGCTGCCGCTGAAGCAGCCAACAATCAAGTTGCTGCTGATGAAAAGTTAGGCACAAAGTGGGGTGATGAAATTGATTCCCATGTGACCGAAGTGCAATTAAAGCGCAAATCTGATTCACCTCTTGCTGAAACTATCGTGCAATATGCAGATAAAAGCTACAAAGGTAAAACGGTCAATTCAATTTCTATTGCCGCAGGAAAAGTGAGTTTTTCTGTTGTAGATGATCGTGGAAACCGAATTCCAATGTATCGTGTTGGACAAAGCTACTATTTGTCAGGGCGTGAAGGGCAAAGCTATCAACTTCATTATGAAAATAACACAGCTAAAACGTTTGAAGTGGTTGCAAGTGTTGATGGTGTAGATGTCATTGATGGCAGTGAGGCTTCCAGAAGCAATTCTGGTTATGTATTACATGCACATGATTCATTGAAAATTGAAGGTTTCCGTAAGAGTGAATCTGCTGTTGCTTCCTTTACATTTAGTAAGCCTAAAGATGCGTATGCTGCGAACTCAGAGAATGGTTCAATTCAGAATGCTGGTGTAATTGGTACGGTTTTATATGAGTTGGAAGCACCAGAAGACGAGGCTAAACCCGTGAATAAATATGCACCTCCACCAAATGCATTTCCCGCAGATCGTTAATTTATTCGTTTGTAATAATAGGCATTCTTAAAATAAAGAATGCCTATTATTAAACTTAATGAAATTAAATGAAAACTATAAAGAGTTTTAATCCAATGAAATTACTAAAAATATACACTGTAATCTTAATGGGCATGGTGTCTACGCAAGTATTTGCAAATCCTATTGAAGATCAATATAAAGTCCTTATTAAACCTCAGCCCAGTTATGCCAAATTTCAAGAAAACTTTGATACGATCCTTGGTAAAATTGAAGAAATAACGGAACGTGTAACTCAAATACAGGACAAATCTGAGCTTTATCCTATGTGTGTTGCAATACAAAGCTCAATCACTGCTATGAAAAATAATCAAAAATATAAGGCTCAATATGATCGTGACTATAAGCAGTTTGATACGACATTTGATGAAACTTTAGCAGAAGCCACACAAGGCTTGAGTGATAAAAAAGAAATTTGTGATCAAGCTAAACAAGCGTATTTAGAACATAAATAAATACGATGAGTTTATGTTTTAGAGGAGGGTGGCCTCCTCATTTATTCTAACTCACCACTTCAAGCGTACTTGCACCCGCCCCTAAAGGGCGTACCTGAATTTGCACAGGAATACGTTCATGCATTTCCTGTATATGTGAAATCAATACAACTTTACGCCCTTGATTTTGCAGTTGATCTAATGCATTCATGACCATATGTAATGAAGATGCATCCAATGTACCAAAACCTTCATCGATAAAGAGAGATTCAATTTTCATTGAACCTGATGCCATATTGGCAATTGCCAAAGATAAGGCAAGGGCAGTCAAGAATGACTCACCTCCTGAAAGTGAGGCAACCGAACGGGTTTCACCATCCATATCATGGTCAATGATGGCAAGGCTGAGTGAATTATCTAATCGTTTTAAGGTATAACGTTGAGACAACATCGCCAATTGTTGGTTGGCATGTTCGAGTAAAATATCCAGATTATACTGTTGTGCATAATCACGGAATTTCTTACCCGTCGCATCTCCCATTAAGCCTGAAATTTTGCCCCAGCGATGTTCTTCCTGTTGTACTTGTTGAATCTGATCAGCAAATTGCTTTTGCTTAGCAACATTTTGTTGATGCAATTCAAGTTTGAGTTTTAACTGATCGCGGATTTCAAATTGGGTTTTTAGCGTATTCGCATTATTCAAAATCAATTGTTGTAACTGTTCAAAATCAATTTCGGGTTGATGAAGCGTATGTTCAGTTAATTGCTCTTGTATGGTGTTAAGTGCTGAATTGGCCTCATTTAACATTCGTTCAGCATGTTGCAGTTGTTGGCGAATCTGTTGTTCTTGTACCGCCGTGATTTGAGCCAAAAGCTCTAAATCATCAGGCTGAAAAGCTGGATGCTGAGTAAGCCATTGCTGAATATCCTGATTCACTAGATTGAGGTTATTCTGATTGTGTTGTTGCTGAGCGTTGAGTTGTTCGAGCTGACTTTTTTCTTGCTCAAATTGATTGCGTAATTGATTAAAACTTTGCTTTTGTTGTTGGTAAAGCGTCTGAATTTTTTGGTATTCATGGTCATACTGCGTTAACCATTCATTCGGCTTAACTTCGGTTAATCCCGTCATATTTTGAATGAGTTGATTTGCCAATTCTGTGTTTTGTTGCCCTTTCAGTTTTATCTCGTTCAAGCTGTGAGCAGTTTCAGAAATGTGTTTGGCTGTATTCGCTATATTGAGTTGAGTTGTATTGAGTTGCTGTAGATATTGATCATGCTGTTTCGACAATAACTCAAGCTGTTCAAGCTGTTGTGTACGCGTATTTAATTGGCTCAAGATATATTGTGCTGTGGTGATACTGTACTGTTGCCATGCATTTTTTTCACGATCAGCTAAGCAACTGACAATATGTTGTACCTGATTGTGTAGGTTATTGGCATTTTGCAATAAATGTTCAGTGTGTTGAATGCTTTGACTTAATTGTTGCTGAATTTTGATGCTTTGAATCCATTGCTTAGATTGTGCTTCCAATTGTTGAATATCAAACTGATATTGCTGGGTAAGTTGCTCCAATTGTTGCTTAATTTCAGATTGTGTATGAGTTAAGTTCAGCGGGATTTGGGTTGATTGACCTTGTTCAATACATAGCTGTTGTATGACGGTTATTTTTTCAGTCACATTTTGAAGAGTGGTCTTAAGCTGTTGCTGTTCGACACTCAATTTGGTCAAGTTTTGTTGAGCCGCTTGCCAAAGGTTAAAGGTTTGTTGTTCTTTGAGCGTGGCTTGTTGTTCCTGTTGCTGTTGTAGCTCAAACAGTACTTTAGATATAGCAGAATCATCAAGGTGATAGGGATGGGTCGTGCTTCCACAAACAACACAAGGTTGACCATCTATTAATTCAGCTCTTAAATGTTCCACATTTTCAGCATGTAATAAGCGTTGTTGTTGTAAAACCTCTTGCAGTTTTAAACGGGCTTGTTTCGCCGTTTGGAAATCTTGTTCAGCCTGTATTGTGGTTTTTTCAAGTTGTTGAAATTGTTCCGAGCAACGTTTCAATCGGTCATTAAGCTGCTGAGATTCAATCTTTAATTCAAAAAACTGGGCTAATTTTTGCTTTAAGGTAGCCAATTGGTTGAGTTGGCTCAGTTTAAATTCACGTTGTTGGCGCGTTTGTTCAAGCTGAGTTTCAAGTTGCTCCGCAGTTCCAAATTGATGAATTGAGTCTTGTAATTGTGTTTTTTGCTCAATTAATTTCGTTTCAGCCTGAGACAGGTTCCCTAATTGATTTTCAATAGATTGATAGTGCTGAATAAATTGGGTTAACTGTTGCACATGTGCAGTTAAACCTTTATCCAAACTTGAGAACTGCTGAGAGTCTGCAAGTTGCTGATTTAAAAGATTTCGTTTTTCTGTAATCTGCTGAATATGATGTTCAAGTTGTTGTTGTTGATTGAGTAGTGGGGTTTTAGACGATTCTAAATCATTTAATCTGGTCTGAATTTTCTTAAATTCGACCCCAATAAAATCCCGCTCCTGAATACATTTCCGTACTTCACTCAAAGATCCACGATGGGTATTTTCGAAATTTTGCTGAACAGTTAAAGCCGTTTCAGTTTGGAGAAAACGGGTCTTTTCAGTGTCAAATTGAACTTGTAATGCATCAAAAAGCCGTTGTTGTTTTTGAGTTTGTGGTGCGAGTTGCTGTTCGGTTTTTATCAGTTGTTGCTTTTGAAAAATACTAGAACGAATCTCTGAGAATATTTCTAAACGATTTAAACGTTCACGCTCAGGGATTAAGCCTTGTTGCGCTTTTAACTGTGTATTAAGCAACTGTTGCTTAACGACAATTTCATTATTCAGTTTTTGTTTACGCTCAAACCATTGCTGTTGTTTTTCAAGTTGCGATTTTTCATCTTCAAGTTTTTTATAGTCTTGATTGATGTGTTGGAATTGCATCTGTAATTCAGCGGCATCTTCCTCAGCGAGGAGTTCAATATGACCGAGAAGGTTTTCCAAATCCTTACGTTTTGATGCCACCAATTTGGTTTTTTCGTAGGCCAATTGACCGACTTTTCCAAAAATGGATGAATTGGTTAAATACTCAAGTAATTCACCACGTTCATTGTCACGTGCTTTTAAGAAGGCTGTAACTTCGGACTGTGCCAAAAGAACTGCACGAGTAAATTGCTCAAAACTCAGTTGGGTAATTTTATAGATCGCTGATTCAACGGCTTTGGCTTTATCTGCGACTACCGTTCCATCAGTTAAGCATTTTAAATAGCGTTGGACACTTTGTAGTTTTCCATCTACTTTTTCACGGGAACGTTTAAGTTCCCAGCGTGCCAAATAATGCTTTTGATCTTGTGCCACAAAACATAATTCAGCAAAGCCGTGTGCGGTACCACGGCGGAGTACAGTCAGTGGTGAGTTGGTTAAAAGTTCAGAGCCATCAATATCCTGTAATTTACCATCACTGTCTTTTAAACGTGGGATTTTATTAAATAGAGCAAGGCACATGGCATCCAAAATGGTTGATTTTCCTGCTCCTGTTTTTCCAACAATCGCCACTAAACCTGCTGAAGCTAAAGGTTCAGATTCAAAATCTATAAAATGTTCACCCGAAAGAGACGCGAGATTTTTGAGTCGTATAGATAAAATTTTCACGGCAAACTCCTATGCGTCATTTTCATTTTCAAGCGTTTTTTCGGCTTCTTGTAATAAGCTTAAAAAGTC
>Ga0256908_1000433_pt1 | contig 16985 bp, 16 predicted proteins | sample MC6MC0761MT_FD_186331 | JGI IMG/M metagenome (GOLD analysis project Ga0256908, IMG submission 186331) | Metatranscriptome of enriched soil aggregate microbial communities from Iowa State University, Ames, United States - MC6-MC0761-MT... | ecosystem: Environmental > Terrestrial > Soil >... | reverse complement strand
TGCTAGTCAACACCTTTTTTAATTTTAGAATTTGATGTTTACGTTTTTAGGTATTTCCCATGACTATTGAAATGAAAGTGATGATTTCTGCTGAAGAAATTCATGCAAAAGTTCAGGAACTTGGTAAAAAAATTGATGCACATTATGCCAATAGCGAGAAAGAACTTGTCTTAATTGGTTTATTGCGTGGTTCAGTGATCTTTATGGCTGATTTATGTCGTGCAATCAGCAAAACTCATGAACTCGATTTTATGACCGTTTCAAGCTATGGTGGCAGTACAACATCTTCTCGTGATGTCAGAATTCTCAAAGATTTAGATGGCGAAATTCGCGGTAAGGATATCTTAGTCGTAGAAGATATTATTGACTCTGGCAATACCTTAAGCAAAGTATTGGAAATTTTAAGTACACGGCATCCCAATTCGATCGAGCTTTGTACTTTAGTCAGCAAACCGTCTCGCCGTGAAATCGATTTAGACGTGAAATTTCTTGGCTTTGAAGTTGAAGATAAATTCATTGTGGGCTATGGCTTAGACTATGATCAAAAATATCGTCATATTCCGTTTATTGGAGAAATTGGTCTTTAATTGAGACTTCATCACATCATTTTAACTAAAATGAGTTAAGCGACTTCGGTCGCTTTTTTTTATTTTTTTAGCTGTTATAGTGAACAAAAATGCAACAACTTGTAGCAAATAAGCGCTTTTACTTCACAACAGAATATTTGATTATTAAACTCATTCGACACAGTAACTCACGACAAAATAAAGAAAAAGGAGAAAGATTATGATGTCACTGATTAGTGCAATTGTGATTGGTTTTATTGCAGGTTTGATTGCACGTGCGATTCATCCAGGCGATGACAAAGCTGGTTTCATTGTAACAACAGCACTTGGTATTGTAGGTTCATTAGTTGCAACCTATGGTGGTCAATTACTCGGCTTATATCCAAAAGGTGCCTCAGCTGGATTTATTGCCTCAGTCATTGGCGCAATAGTTGTACTCTTTATCTATAACATGATTGCCAAACGTACTTAAATTTTCTTCTCCATAAAAAAAGCACCTTGAATGGGTGCTTTTTTACGCCGTTAGCTTTCTAAGTATTGTTTATAATCCAAAATTTTTCCATATTTTCTCAATTTCTTCAGCAGGGTAGGCGCCCATGACTTTATAACCATTTGAGAAAATAATCGCTGGTGTTCCATGCAAACCTAATTTTTTACCCAATTCCAAATTACGCTCGATGGGGGTTGCACAATTTGCTGGCGCTGTCGGCTTAATCCCATTTTGAATTAAATTTTTCCATGCATATTCTTTATTTACAGAACACCATACTTGCTTAGATGGCAAAATCGATTGTGCTTTGATCGAATAGATAAATGTATAAATTGTCACATCATTGAGCTTGGCTAAATTCCCTTCAAGAGTCTTGCAATATGGGCAATTTGGGTCAGAAAAGATTGCAAGCTGACGCTTACCATTCCCCCTGACTGTTTTTACCGCATCATTCAAAGGTAAGGCTTTAAAATCTATAGTATTTTCTTTAACTGCTAAATCTTTAGTTAAATTATGCTGATCTTTCAAACGAATCATTGAACCAATAAATAAATGCTGAGCATCCTCATTGACATAAACAATTTGATTATCCAAGGTTCCACTATATAAACCCTGCATTTCTGTGATTTGCAGATTATTAATTTTTACATTGGGATACTGCTGGGCTAATTTTGCTTTCACAGTTTCAACACTGGCAAAACCAGCTGTACAAAAAGCTAGGCTTAAGCTCAATGCGATAAATTGCTTTAACATAAATCGATAAAATCAAAATAAATATTGAGATGCATTAAAGCATAATTCATCAACTGACTTGTTTAAAAACTGTGATTGATCCTTATCTCTGATTGCAATGGTTCTCTGCCAATCACAGTACCTTGAACTGTTAAAAAAGCTGTACTTTATTCTTGCTCAGGTTTCACGTGAAACCCAACTAAACATCGCGGTTTTATTGATTTCAACAGAAATATGCACCAATTGTTTATGAATAGATAAAGCATGACGTACCTGATCTGCATTTAAATTTTTATCATTGGATTCAAGCGCTAAAATCACTGAAAATTTGCCTTTAGCAACTTTCCACACATGAATATCGGTTATTTTGGCTTCAAAATTTAGACGCTCAATCACTTTACGTACTTCCTCGACGATAGGATCATCCATTTCCGCATCCAATAATGTTTGGGCCGTTTCTTTGATTAAACCCAATGACCAACGTCCGACTAAAATTGCCCCAACAATCCCCAATACAGCATCCAAAAAATCCCAACCCAAATACTTTGCAGCAAAGAGTGCAATAATCGCCAAGACAGAGGTCAGTGCATCTGCAACCACATGTAAAAACGCAGCTTTTTGATTTAAATCATGTCCATGATGGTCATTATGCATATGTGAATGATGGTGATGGTGATGGTCAGCATGATCGTGTAATAACCATGCACAAACCAAATTGACCAATAAGCCTAAAATAGCAATCAAAATCGCTTCATTATAATGAATCTGTACAGGATGAAATAAACGCACTAGCGACTGGAAGGCCATAAATAAGGCCACCACCATCAATAGAATTGCACTGCTATAGCCAGCAAGAATTTCAATCTTCCATGTGCCAAAACTAAAACGCGAATCCTGCGCATAATAATGAGCGGCTCGATAAGCAGCATAAGCCAAGCCTAATGCCAGCATATGCGAACTCATATGCCAACCATCTGCGAGTAATGCCATGGAATTAAAAATCCAGCCTCCCGCAATCTCAAAAAACATCATCAATCCAGTCAAAATGGTCGCCCATAAGATTTTCTTTTGTGCTAAAGGATTACCTTGATCAAATTGATGGCTATGCTTTCGCTGAATGGTTTTGAATTGCATGAGACATGATCCTATATACTCCCCTCAAGTATATAATTTCAATTTAAAATATACTATAAGGGAGTATATAAAATAGCGGATTAGTTTATGAGTCATTTACATCAAGATAAAAAAGTCCTCAATCGTGTGAAACGACTAAAAGGACAAATTCATGCGATTGAAGAAGCTTTGAATGATCAAAGCAGCTCATGTATCAGCGTTTTACAGCAAGTTGCGGCAATTAAAGGTGCCGTGAATGGCTTAATGAATGAATTGATTGAGCAGCATTTAACCGAGCATGTGATTAAAGACACTCAAGCCGTAGATGAAGCTGAATTACAAGAATTTTTAAAGTTGCTAAAACGCTATTCATAACTCAATTCACAGTCATCTGTGCTTGAATGTTTAAGTTTCCATTGACCCTTTACTGATTAAGTTTTAATCTTTCCATACTCAATTCCTTCCATGCCGAACTTTGTATTGAACAGGTTTGGCATTTTTATCTGCAAAACATTTGCATTTGAAGTCCTATATTTATGAATCAACAACCATGGCGTTCATTTTTAATGATCAGCCTAGCCTTATGTATTGGTACGATTGGTACAGCGCTTGCTAGCCCCTTATATCCAATTTATCAACAACTTTGGCAATTACTTCCAAGCCAGATCACCTATATTTTCGTGGCCTATATGTTTGGTTGCTTAACCACATTATTATTTTTAGGACGTAGCAGTAATAGTTTTGGTTTTATTCGTACCTTACAAATCGGGCTATTGTTTGCTGTGATTGGCTTAACACTTTCAGTGTTTGCATCAACCACATATTTGCTTGGATTTGGGCGCTTTATTATTGGTATTGCCTCTGGGTTGATCAGTACCTCCGCAATGTTAGGTTTGATTTATACCATTCCTGACTCACATAAGCAGAATGCAGCACAGTTAAGTTCAATTATTACCGTGATTGGCTTTGGACTTGGCCCGTTTATTGGTGGTGCAATCGCACAATTTTCTGATCGCCCACTTGTCACACCTTATTTACCCGTAATTGTTGCAGCAATCATCAGTTTGCTGAGTTTATTTACGATTAAAACCATGAGGTTTGAAAGGCAGCCATTTTCTATTGCGCCCCACTTACAACTGCCAGAAGCTCAATTTAAAAAACTGTTTTATATCGCCAGTTTTACCGCATTCTGTGCTTTTGGCTCATTTAGTTTATTTGCCTCATTAGCACCCTCCTTTATTCGAGATGTGATTCCTTGGCATGGGCCATTGGTCAGTGGTGCAACCATTGCCAGTATCTTAATGGTTTCTGCAATCGTCCAATTTATCGCAAAGTCTTTTGATATGCATAAAGCATTGAATACTGGCTTAGTCTTATTGATTTCCAGCTATATTATCTTATCGATCTGTATGACCATGCAGTGGAGTTTCTTATTCTTTTTGAGTGTGGTTTTGGTCGGAATGGGGCATGGTTTAACGTTACTGAGTGCTTTTGCATTGATTCACCACATGACCAATGTTGAAAATCGGGCAGCTGTGGTTTCCACTTATTTGTTTATTGCCTATTTTGGTACCATTGTGCCGATCATTAGCGCAGGCTTTTTATCTGATCATTTCGGTTTAATGGTTGGTGTTTTAGGCTTTTGTGCAGGAATTGGTATCTTATGTATTTATTTATTGATCAGTCATTTAAAAACTAAAGCTAGATCAAACATCTAGGCGCTGTGCGCCTAGATGTTGGTTAAAATCGATTATTGAATAATCTCAATTTTAACCACTTCTATATCAGTGGGTTTATAGCGGTGAGTATCCACTTCCCCTATAACTTTAACTTTGGTACCCGGTTTTAACTTTTTTAAATCGATAAGATCATCATCCACTTCGATCCCGATGGTTCCTGTACTGTCTTTTAGCTCATAATGTTCATGTTTTATTTGACGAACAATTGTCCCCGTCAAGGTAACAGCTGTTTCATCATTGGCACGTATTGCTTGTCCAATGGTGATCTTGTTTTTGGCAGCTTCTTGAATAATCACATGATCATCTTTACCTGCCCAAACATTTGACGTCATCACTAAAACAGCAATCGCAAGCAATAAAGGAGTTTTTTTCATGAAAAGAAGCCTTTGTTGAATATGTAATTGATCTTACAGTAAACAATTATAAGATTGATGTAAATTCAGCTTACAAAAGCACAACTTTTCATCAAAAAAAGCGGACTCATGTCCACTTTTAATCTTTTACAGTAAAAGATTACTTTCCAATACAGAACGAGCCAAAAATTACCCCTAACAGATCATCAGCACTAAAATCGCCTGTGATCTCAGCTAAGGCATTCTGTGCTAAACGTAACGATTCAGCGACCAGTTCACCCGCATGATAGACCTCAAGTTGCTCATGTGCTTCTGCAAGATAGTGCTGAGTGCGCTTCATTGCGTCTAAATGGCGAGTCCGTGCAATAAAGGTATCTTCTTCAGGATGGAAGCCAGCATGCGCTGTAATCGCATCTATAAGCGCTTGTACGCCCATTTCCTGCTTGGCCGACACGCTAATATGGCGAAAACCTTGAAAATCACTTAATTCAGGTGATTGTGTAGTTAAATCACACTTATTCCCAATCAACATCAAGCGTTTAGTTTCTAAATGATCTTCAAAATAGCGCTGAGCAAGTGCTAAAGGATTTTCACCTTGGCTGAGGTCATAGACCAAAAGTAATAAATCCGCTTGTTCAATTTCTTTGATTGCTCGGCGAATGCCTTCTTTTTCGACCACATCACCTGTTTCACGTAAGCCCGCAGTATCGGTCAGTGTGATAGGCAAGCCATTTAAAGTAATTTTCTCATGCAGTACATCACGTGTTGTTCCTGCGATATCCGTAACAATGGCACGGTCATTTCCCGCCAAGGCATTCAATAACGAAGATTTACCCGCATTGGGCTTACCTGCAATCACCACTTGCAGACCTTCACGTAATAACTGTCCCTGGCGCGCAGAGTGTTGTACAGCAGAAACAGAAGATTGCACATCTTCAAGCAGATGAAGAATTTTTCCATCTGCCAAAAAGTCAATTTCCTCTTCAGGAAAATCAATCGCCGCTTCAACATGCAAACGTAAATGAATCAGTTTTTCCAACACGGTATTCACTTTATTGGAAAACGCACCTTGCAAAGAACGTACTGCTGAACGTGCAGCTGCTTGTGAGGTCGCATCAATTAAATCTGCAATCGCTTCAGCTTGAACCAAGTCCATTTTGCCATTTTCAAAGGCTCGCATGGAAAACTCGCCTGCTTTGGCGGCGATAGCACCCAGCTCAAACAATCGTGCAAGAAGTGCATTTTGAATTACAGGACCACCATGTCCCTGCAATTCCACCACATCTTCACCCGTAAACGAGTTTGGATTTGGAAAGCAAATTGCTAGGCCCTCATCCATCACTTCACCTTTTTCATCAAAAAACTGACGAAAACCAGCAAAGCGCGCTTGAGGAAGCACTTTTTGAGTTAAAGCTTGTGCAATCGCATAAGCCTTAGGACCAGATAGACGAATCACACCTACACCACCACGTCCAGGTGGAGTCGCAATTGCTGCAATTGTGGTTTGGCTTACAGGGTTGCTCATCTAAATTACTCAAACTTTGACAATAAAAAAATCCGCCTAAGATTACCATCTTAAGCGGATTTTTTCAGCTATTGCTTAATCTATGAAGATTAAACCACTTCGCTTGCGACTTTGGCTTTAGCAACATTTTTGTTGATAAACCATTGTTGCAGAATCGTGATCGAGTTGTTCACAATCCAGTATAAAACCAAGCCTGAAGGGAAGAACAGCATAAATACTGTAAACATGATCGGCATGATTTTGAAGACTTTAGCTTGCATTGGATCAGTAGGTTGTGGGTTCAACATTTGTTGAACAAACATCGTTACACCCATGATCAACGGCAAAATAAACCAAGGATCCATTGCAGATAAATCTTGAATCCAAAGCATCCATGGCGCATGACGAAGCTCTACAGATTCCATCAATACCCAATACAACGCTAAGAAGATTGGCATTTGCAACAACAATGGTAGACAACCCGCAAGTGGATTAACTTGCTCACGTTTGTAAAGCGCCATCATTTCTTGTGAGAAACGCATGCGGTCTTCACCAAACTCTTCTTTCATGCGTTGCATTTCAGGTGCAATCACACGCATTTTCGCCATAGAGCGATAGCTCTTAGACGACAAAGGCCAAAGAATAAGCTTAACCAATACAGTCAATAAGATAATTGACCAGCCCCAGTTACCCACAAGATTATGGAAGAACTGTAAGCCTGCAAATAATAATTTTGCAATTGGCCATAACCAACCATAGTCTACAGTTTGGTTTAAACCAACAGCCAAGTCTTTTAATTCAGATTGAATTTTTGGACCTGAGTAGAATGTTGCATCAATGCTCATTGCTTTTCCAGCTGGAACATTGATGGTTGGAGAAGTAAACCCGATGATATTCATACCATCTGCAGATTTACGAGATTCCAATTTTGCTGTGTATTCTTGACCGCCAAAATGACCTGGCATCCAAGCACTTACAAAATAATGCTGAACAATCGCAACCCATCCGCCTTTTGCTTCAGTGTTGAGTTTTTCATCGGTAAAATTTGCAAATTTTAGCTTGTTATAATGCTCATCAGGGGTACCCCAAGCGCCACCCAAATATGTTCCAAGTGTAAAAATCCCTTGCGAGGTTTTTCCTGGATCATCTGAGTTATCACGCTTAATTTGACCAAACATTTGTCCTTGCCAATTTTGCGCACTACGGTTGACAACCTGATAGCTCACATCGATTGGATATTGACCTTGTTTAAAGGTAAATGTTTTGATGATTTCAACGCCATCTGCTGTTTTAAATACCATTGGTACAGCTAAAACTTGAGATGTTTTGCCATCTTTGTCCTTGGCTGTTTTGGCATCTGCAATAGTATAAGCAGTTTTTTCAAACGCATAGTTTGGACGATCTGGCTTACTGTCCGGACCATTCAATCCAATTAACCCAGATTGCGCAACATAGGTACGTTTTGCATCACTTTCAAGCATAACAAAAGGCTGATCACTGTCTTTGCTCTTGTCATGATTCAGTAATTCAATACGAACAATATCACCACCTTTAGGACTAATCCAAAGATGATAAAGGTCAGTTTGTACTGAAATCAATTGTTGATTTGCTGTGGCTGGTGCAGCTGTATTCTGTTGTGCAGCAGCTATATTTGCTTGTGGAACATCGCTAGTGGCCGCAGTTGCTTGACCTTTTGGCAGATCGGCAGACACATCATGCGCTACAACAGCCTGCGGTGTCGCAGCCTTCGATGTATTGTCATGACCATAGTCTTTTTGCCAAGCCAAAATGAGCAAATATGCGGTGACTAACATGGCCCCAAGGATTGCAAACCTGGCCCATTGTTGCATATCTATTACCCCAAGTGGTTAGAGTGATTTTGGTTCAATAAACGTTCACGCAAGGGTACAGGAACATGAAGCGTTTGAGAATCTATTTGCTGAAATGAAATAAAACGAATTGTTTTTTTTGGCACAGGATCATAACCATACCCACCCCAAGGATGACAACGACACACGCGTTTGGTTGCTAACCAGCTACCTTTTAATGCGCCGTGCGTATGGATTGCTTCTAACGAATATTGAGAACAAGTCGGAATATAACGACAACGAGGTCCAATGAGAGGACTAATCGCAATTTGATAGAAACGAATCAACCAATGCAATAAACGAATCATTGGTATCCTCTATTTTTGAGGGGAAGATTGAGCTATTTTATGGTGCTTTTTAACAATGCGCTGCAATTTTAACCAAGCAAATTGTAATTGCTGAAAAAGCTCAGCATTTGGAACTGCTTCTATACCAACTTTAGGCATCACCACAATATCCAACAAATCTATATTTTGCTGGTTTAAGCGAAAACTTTCACGCGTTAAACGTTTTATTCGATTTCTTTCATGCGCACGGCGCACTTTCTTCTTTGCAACAACAATACCCAAACGGCTTTTAGGCTGTTCGGTGACTTTTGCTAAGAATATAAAATGGGGTTGATGCACTTTAAAAAGCGCACCATCAAATACATCTTTGTAATCAGCAGCGCAGTGGATTCTCACCTCTGGACTGAAACTATAAAGAGACATAACACCCAAGTCGTCTATCAACTGTTTAAAAGATTAAACAGTTAAACTATGACGGCCTTTTGCACGACGGCGAGCTAATACTTGACGACCAGCCTTAGTAGCCATACGAGCACGGAAACCATGAACACGCTTGCGCTTTAATTCAGATGGTTGGAATGTACGTTTCATATCGAAACTCCAAAATTGATCTTTTCTAAAGGTTCGCGATTGTATTGTGCATTCTTTATTCTGTCAATAAATATACACATTTCTTTTATATAGACGCTTTATTTTTACCCAGCCAACAACTTTATATAGATTAAATTGAATAAATTATTAAAAATATATATTCACAGCATAACTTATTATTTTATAATATAAATAAGAGTTACACACAGATATATCCTCAAAGTTATCCATAGGCTGATTCACAATTTAAATTTAATTTCTTAATTTTAAATTTAAAAATCGTGTTGTTTTGAATTTAAATTCATAACTTAAGCTTTATCCACAGAAATCCTGATCCTTATAAATAAATTCAAATTTAAAATTTATATTTATTATTATTAGGGAGCGTTTTTTTCTGTGGAAAACAGCTTTTTTAAGATAAATAATAATAACTTACCCTGTGAGTATCCATGTTTCTATTAATTTGATGGATTGTGGATAACTTTCTGTGATAATTTATCCACAGCTTGTGGAAAACCTTATCCACAGTTGCTTTAAATTTAAATTTATTTACAGAAGGTTGCTTTTTTGAGCGAATTAGATTGAATTAACCATGACAGATGTGGATAACTTGGTTAGAATGGCGACCCCTTCACCTACTAGGGTAGGGGTAAATAGTCTTTTTTGAATTTAAAATTGAATGAAGGGGTTTCACATGCTTTGGACGGACTGCTTAACTCGCTTGCGACAAGAGCTCTCTGATAATGTCTTTGCCATGTGGATTCGTCCTTTGGTTGCAGAAGAAGTCGAAGATACTTTAAAACTGTATGCACCCAATCCATATTGGACTCGCTACATTCAAGAACATCATTTAGAACTGATTTCTATTTTGGCGGAACAATTATCTGAAGGGCGAATTCGCAAAGTCGAAATTATAGTCGACTCGCGTCCGGGAGCTATACTTTCTGCCTCTGAACAACCTGCGACAACAACAGCAGCACTTGAAAGTTCGCCTACACCCACCCATCATACAAAAGCTAAAAAAGATAAAGAATATGAAGTTGTTTCTGCAAAAAATGTGAAGAAACGCCAACTAAATCCATTGTTTAATTTTGCTCTATTTGTTGAAGGCCGTTCTAACCAAATGGCGGCTGAAACGTGTCGTAAAGTTTTAACACAACTGGGAGAATCTCAACATAATCCACTATTTTTATATGGTCCTACAGGGCTTGGTAAAACGCATTTAATGCAAGCAGTTGGGAATGCATTATTACAAGCAAAACCAAATGCGCGTGTAATGTATATGACTGCGGAAAGTTTTGTACAAGATTTTGTCAGCTCTCTGCAAAAAGGTAAGGTTGAAGAATTTAAAAAGAATTGCCGTTCTTTAGATTTATTATTGGTTGATGATATTCATTTATTGGCAGGTAAAGAAGCCAGTCTTGTCGAATTTTTCTATACATTCAATGCTTTATTGGATGAGTCTAAACAGATTATTTTAACCTCTGACCGTTATCCAAAAGAGTTAACCGAATTGGATCCGCGCTTAGTATCGCGTTTTTCATGGGGATTATCGGTTGGAGTTGAACCACCAGATATTGAAACACGTATCGAAATTTTGCTGAAAAAAGCTGAAAGTAGTGGGATAGATCTTCCTCGCAATTGCGCTTTATTTATTGCACAACAAGTTGTTGCCAATGTGCGTGAGCTTGAAGGCGCTTTAAACAAAGTTGTGGCGATCTCGCGCTTTAAGGGTTCTGCAATCGATCTAGAAGTGGTTCGTGAGTCTTTGAAAGATGTCTTGGCGATTCGTGCTCGAACCATCAGTACTGAAAATATTCAGCGAGTGGTGAGTGAATACTTCCGAATTCCATTGAAAGAATTGGTGGGGCCAAAACGCACACGTATTTACGCTCGACCACGTCAGTTGGCGATGGGGCTAGCACGTGAGCTGACTGGAGACAGTTTCCCTGAAATTGGGATGGCATTTGGCGGGCGTGATCACAGTACGGTCATGCATGCATGTGAAAAAGTGCAAAGTTTACGCGACGAAGATCCAATTTTTAATGAGGATTATAAAAACCTCATGCGCCTGTTACAAAGTTAAAATTTGTACAAATTACGCGCTTGCAATGCGGCATAAACTGCCGCATAGTACGTCATTAAAAAAAATTTATTACCCACATTTTCTGTCATATTTAGTTAGAGGAATTCCACCGTGCGTTTGAAAATCGCGAAAGAGAGCTTACTTAATGTTTTGTCCCATGTGGTAGGAGCAGTTGAACGTCGCCATACTTTAAACATTCTTTCAAACGTGAAAATTCAAGCTACAAATCAAGCGCTTACGATTACTGGATCAGATTTGGAAGTGGAGCTTGTGGCAAGTACAACTCTAGCTGAAGGCGCATGTTTACAAGCAGGGGAAACCACTGTTCCTGCACGTAAGTTAGTTGATATTTGTAAATCTTTACCAGCAGCAGCTTTGATTGATTTACAGATTACTGAAGATCAGCGCTGTATTTTAAAATCTGGAAACAGTCGCTTTGTTTTAGGGACGTTGCCTGCTGAAGACTATCCACTATTAACCAATGAAAATAGCCAGGGCACTCAAGTTAAAGTGACTGAACGTGAATTAAAGCGTTTATTTGAAAAAACTTCGTTTGCAATGGCTGTTCAAGATGTACGTTTTTATCTAACTGGTACATTATTGGAAATTGATGAAAATCAATTACGCGCAGTCACCACAGATGGACATCGTTTAGCATTGTGCGAAACATTGGCGTCTTCAACTGCTGCTCAATTGGTTCAAGCCATTGTTCCTCGTAAAGCAGTAGGTGAGTTACAGCGTCTTTTAAGTATCGAAGATGAGCAGCTTACTTTGTTAATTGGTCGTGAATTGCTGAATGTTACCATTCAAACCTCTAGCCGTGATAAAGAACAAGGCGATATTACCGTACGTTTCACCACAAAATTGATTGATGGGAAATTTCCTGATTATCGACGTGTGATTCCACGTGGTGGTGACAAAGTTGTAAATATTCCACATGATGTATTTAAGCAATCATTACAACGTGTTGCGATTTTAAGTAATGAAAAATTACGTGGGGTATTCTTAAATTTTAATGCTGATTCTTTGCAATTACGTGCCAATAACCCTGAGCAAGATGAAGCGATTGAAGATTTAGCTATTCAATATGCCAATGCTCCTATGGAAATGTCATTTAATGCTCAATATATTTTAGAGGTATTAAGTGTTTTAGATGGTGATGATGTTGCAATGACCATGTCTGAAGCGAATCAATCTGTATTGGTACAAGATCCAACACAATCTAATCAAACTTACGTTGTAATGCCGATGCGTGTTTAATTGATTTATTTTTAAATCATAGCCATGCATATTACGCGTTTAAATATACAACGTGTTCGAAACCTCAAGACGGTTGCCCTCCATGAGTTGCAACCGTTTAATGTTTTTTACGGACAAAATGGTTCAGGAAAAACTTCCATTTTGGAAGCCATCCATTTATTGGCAACAGGTCGATCTTTTCGAACACATATCCCTAAAAATTACATTCAAAGTAATCAATCAGACGCCATTGTTTTTGCTCAATCACTGACCGAAAAGATTGGTATGCAAAAGCTACAAAGTGGTGAGCAGTTAATTAAGGTAAATGGTGATACTGTTGCAACCCAAGGGCAACTTGCCAAAATCTTGCCATTGCAACTGATTGATCCGTTAAGTACTGATATTATCGATCATGGTGCAAAACCACGTCGCCAATTATTGGATTGGCTCATGTTTCACGTGGAACCAGATTTCTATCATGCATGGCAATATTATTCACGCGCTTTAAAACAAAGAAATAGCTTACTTAAAACGAAACGTAATCTGACGTTGCTCGATTTAGAGCCGTGGAACAAAATGCTTAGTGATTATGGTGAAATGTTGCATTCTCAACGGGTCGAAATTATTGAGCAATGGAAGTTATATTTACAAGAAGATTTGGGGCAGTTATTGCCCGATTTAAAGATTGAGATGGAATACAGTGCAGGGTTCCATGTGGAACATGGTTTAGCCCATGATTTGATTCTATATCACCAAAAAGATGTTGATCGACGTTATACCGAATATGGGCCTCATCGTGCAGATATTCAATTAAAAACTCCATTAGGTGAAGCGGATGTGGTACTGTCTAGAGGGCAGAAAAAGTTATTGATAATGGCTTTAAAACTATCACAAATTGCCATGTTACATGCCTGTAATAAAGAAACTGTGGTATTATTAGATGATGTAACAGCAGAATTAGATTTAAGCGCACAACAACGTTTAATTGAGCGATTGAGCCAACTTGGTAGTCAAGTTTTTATTACCACACTAGACCATGAATCAGTAAAAAAACATTTACATGATTTGTCTATTTCCTACCAGTTATTCAATGTTGACCAAGGTCAGGTAAGTGTTGTTGCAACATGATTTTAGATTTTAGCCAATTTTGGAAAGACCTATTTTTCACTAGGGAGAAACCATGAGTTCAGAAGATCAAATAGCTTCTCAAACAGAACCCACCATTGAAAAGGCTTATGATTCCTCTAGTATCAAAGTATTACGTGGTCTAGATGCAGTTCGTAAACGCCCAGGTATGTATATTGGTGATACTGATGATGGTTCAGGCTTACACCATATGGTATTTGAGGTGGTCGATAACGCGATTGATGAAGCTTTAGCTGGTCATTGTGATGAAATTTTAGTGACTATTCATGAGGATGAGTCAGTCAGCGTTGCAGATAATGGACGTGGTATTCCAACCGATATTCACCCAGAAGAAGGTGTCTCTGCTGCAGAAGTAATTCTTACTATTCTGCATGCAGGTGGTAAGTTTGATGATAATAGCTATAAGGTTTCAGGTGGTTTGCACGGCGTAGGTGTATCTGTAGTCAATGCACTTTCAAGCAAACTAGAACTTACGATTCATCGTGCTGGCCACATTCATCAACAAGAATATAAACATGGTGATCCAGTTTACCCGTTAAAAATTGTGGGTGATGTTGAAACGACAGGGACTATTGTTCGTTTCTGGCCGAGTACTGAAACGTTTAGCCAAACGATTTTTAATGTCGATATTTTGGCACGTCGCTTACGTGAGCTTTCATTCTTGAATGCCGGTGTACGTATTGTCCTACGTGATCAACGTGTTGCCTTAGAACATGTCTTCGATTATGAAGGTGGTTTATCTGAGTTTGTAAAATATATCAATCAAGGTAAAACCCATCTCAATGAAATCTTCCATTTCACCACACAAGCTGAAAATGGCATAGGTGTTGAAGTTGCTTTACAATGGAACGATACCTATCAAGAAAATGTTCGTTGTTTTACCAATAATATTCCACAAAAAGATGGTGGGACGCATTTAGCTGGTTTCCGTGCAGCGTTGACGCGTGGCTTAAACAACTACATGGAAAATGAAAACTTACTCAAAAAAGAGAAAGTTGCGGTTAGTGGTGATGATGCGCGTGAAGGCTTAACAGCAATTGTTTCAGTCAAAGTACCTGATCCTAAATTCTCATCACAAACTAAAGAAAAATTGGTGTCGAGTGAAGTTAAACCTGCTGTCGAGCAGGCAATGAATAAAGCCTTTTCTGAATATTTATTAGAAAATCCTCAGGCTGCAAAATCTATTGCAGGCAAAATCATTGATGCTGCACGTGCGCGTGATGCTGCGCGTAAAGCACGAGAAATGACACGTCGTAAGAGTGCACTTGATATCGCCGGTCTTCCAGGTAAATTGGCAGACTGTCAGGAAAAAGATCCAGCACTTTCAGAATTATACTTAGTCGAGGGTGACTCTGCGGGCGGTTCTGCAAAACAAGGCCGTAACCGTAAAATGCAAGCCATTCTTCCGCTCAAAGGTAAAATTCTTAATGTGGAACGTGCACGTTTCGATAAGATGATTTCATCTCAGGAAGTGGGTACGCTGATTACTGCATTAGGATGCGGTATCGGTCGTGAAGAATATAACCCAGACAAGTTGCGTTATCATAAAATCATTATCATGACCGATGCTGACGTGGATGGTTCTCACATTCGTACCCTACTTTTGACTTTCTTCTTCCGTCAAATGCCAGAACTTGTGGAACGTGGCTATATTTATATTGCACAACCACCACTGTATAAACTGAAAAAGGGTAAGCAAGAGCAATACATTAAAGACAATGATGCTTTAGAAACGTATTTGATTTCAAATGCGATTGATGAACTTGAATTACGTGTCAATGCTGAAGCGCCTGCAATTCGTGGTGTAGCACTAGAGAAAGTGATTGCCGATTATCAAACCTCTCAAAAAAGTTTGCAGCGTTTAACCGTGCGCTATCCTGCGACTCTGCTTGATGGTTTGTTAAGTCTTGAGCATTTTAAACTTGATCAAAATCATGACCAAGATTATGTACAACAATGGGGTGAAAAACTTCGTGCTGCGATCGAAACAACGCAACCAAGTTTACGTCCAGTGTTGAGCTTGGAATCATTTGATAAAGAAACTGCTGATGGGCTTAAAACGACGATTTATTTCCCGCGTATAACGATTTATGTGCACAATTTACCGCATAGCTATTTATTAGATGCGGGGTTATTGGCATCGGGCGAATATAAGCGTTTATTGCAGAACTCGAAGAGCTGGTTCACTTTGTTAGAAGACGGTGCTTATCTGCAAAAAGGCGAACGTAAAATCAACGTTTCGACTTTCCATCAGGTTTGGCAACACATTTTGACAGATTCACGTCGCGGCATGATGATCCAACGCTATAAAGGTTTGGGTGAGATGAATGCTGAACAGCTTTGGGAAACTACGATGGATCCTGAAAACCGTAATATGCTGCAAGTGACCATTGATGATGCGATTGAAGCCGATCGTATGTTTGCATGTTTAATGGGCGATGATGTAGAACCACGTCGTGCGTTCATTGAGGAAAATGCATTAAATGCAGATATTGATGCTTAATTAAACTCATTCTAACCAGTAAATAAGGGAATAGACCTCGGTTTATTCCCTTTTTTATATCGTTATTTTAATTTTGATAGTACTTTTGCTTCTATTTAAAAATTTAAAGCAAAAAAACCAGCTTATCAAAGCTGGTTTTTTGTAGGCTTTAGCTTATTTCATCTAAAGTATTATTCACCACCAAGCGTACATTCAAAGTTGGCTTTATCTACTGAACAACGTGCTTTTTTCAACACAGACATCATACCTGCGTCATAAATACCTTGTTTAGTCAGTTCTAAACGGCCATCACGCATTAACTTTTGGTATTTCAGTTTATCTTCAGCGGTTAAATTCATTTTGTATTTTGCTGGAATAGTTGCTTCTAGACGATTAATCATAGCAAAGCTTTTTGGCAAGTTTTTCACAAAATAATCACGAGATTTTTGACCAAAGCCTGCAGGGAATTTTTCAGGACGGATGACAAAGTCAGCAGTTACTTGTAATACTGGGAAGTTAAACATTGCCCCATTTGCACCTAAACCTTTTTGAATTTCAAGCGGTTTATAGGCATAAGCAGGCGCACCGACCATATCAACTTGACCATTGTTGAATTTTGCAACAAAGTTGGTGATATCTGAAGGAACTGCTTGTGCACCAACACGTTGTACTAGAATTTTTTGAGCGCTGTCATAGCTTAACACAGCAAACTTTTTACCAGCGGCTTTTTCAATCGAGTTGATATTTTTATCACGTACAAAAATAAATGCTGAACCAAGTGGTGCAATA
>Ga0256908_1000425_pt1 | contig 17372 bp, 1 predicted proteins | sample MC6MC0761MT_FD_186331 | JGI IMG/M metagenome (GOLD analysis project Ga0256908, IMG submission 186331) | Metatranscriptome of enriched soil aggregate microbial communities from Iowa State University, Ames, United States - MC6-MC0761-MT... | ecosystem: Environmental > Terrestrial > Soil >... | reverse complement strand
CGCGGTCCGGCAGCGCGGACAGCGCGGCGACGGTCTCGTCGGCGTCGAGGCGGATCAGCGGGGCGTCCGTCTCCGGAAGGGCGTCGGCGTCGGAACCGGTGGTCAGCACGCAGACCGGGGCGGCGTCGGTGAGCATGTAGGAGAGCCGCTCGGCCGGGTAGCCGACGTCGAGCGGGAGATACCCGGCGCCGGACTTGACGACGGCGAGCAGCGCGACCACGAGGTCGGTCGAGCGGGGCAGCGCCACCGCGACGAGGGTCTCCGGTCCCACCCCGAGGGTGACGAGGTGCCGGGCGAGCCGGTTGGCGCGCGCCTCGAGGTCGGCGTACCCGATCGTCGCCCCGTCGTAGGTGAGGGCCGCACGGTCGGCGAACCGGACCGCGGCCTGCGCGAAGCGGTCGGCCAGGGTCTCGTCGCCGACGTGGACGCCCGCGGCGTTCCACTCGTGGAGCAGCGCGTCGCGCTCGGCCGCGGTGGTGATCTCGATGTCGCCGGTCGGCCGCGCCGGGTCCGCCACGAGGGCGTCGACCAGTCGGGTGAAGCGCTCCCCCAGTTCGCGGACCGTGTCCGGCTCGAACAGGTCGGTCGCGTACGTGAGGACCGCCGCGATGCCGGCGGGGACGCCGGCCTGGTCGTGCCGCTCGGCGAGCGTGAGCTGCAGGTCGAACTTCGCGACCGCCAGATCGGCCGCGACCGGGTCCGCCACCAGCCCCGGCAGCTCGAGGCTGGGCAGCTCGTTGTTCTGGAACTCGAGCATCACCTGGAACAGCGGCGAGTGGGCGGTCGACCGTTCGGGGGCCAGCACGTCCACGAGCCGCTCGAACGGCAGGTCCGCGTGCCCGAACGCCGCGAGATCGAACTCGCGGGTGCGGGCTAGCAGGTCCCCGAAGCCTGCGTCCGGGTCGACGCGCGACCGCAGCACCAGGGTGTTGACGAACATGCCGACGAGGTCGTCGAGTTCGGCCTCGCCACGGCCGGCGATCGGGGTGCCGATCGCGATGTCGTCGGTGCCGCTGAGCTTGGCCAGCAGCACCGCCAGCGCCGCGTGTGCCGCCATGAACATCGTCGCGCCGTGCCGGCGTGCGGATTCGGCGAGTGCGCGGTGGACCTCGGCGGGGATCTCGAACTCCACCCGGGCGCCGTCGAAGCTCTGCCGGCTGGGTCGGGGCCGGTCCGTCGGCAGGGTGATCGCCTCGGGCAGCCCGTCGAGGGCCTCGGTCCAGAACTCCAGTTGGCGGCGCACCAGCGACTCGGGGTCGTCCTCGGCGCCGAGGACCTCGTGCTGCCACAGCGCGAAGTCGGCGTATTGCACGGGCAGCGGAGCCCACTGCGGTACGTGTCCGCCCGTGCGGGCCACGTACGCGGCCATCACGTCCCGCGCGAGCGGCGCCATCGAGAAGCCGTCGGCGCAGATGTGGTGCACCACGATCGTGAGGACGTGCTCGCACGGGCCCAGCCGCAGCAGTTCGGCGCGCACCGGCACCGCCGTGGTGACGTCGAAGCCGCGCGAGATCAGGGCCGCGATCCGCTCCGGGACGCGATCCGGTGCGACATCGACGACGGTGAGGCGGGGTGCCGCCTCGGCGGCCGGCACCACCAGTTGCACCGGTTCCCCGTCGCGGGTCGGGAAGAACGTGCGCAGCGTCTCGTGCCGATCCTGGACGTCGATCACCGCCGCCGCGAGGGCCGCGGCGTCGAGATCGCCGGTCAACCGCACCGCCAGCGGAATGTTGTAGGCGGCCGACTCGGTGTCGAACTGGTTGATGAACCACATCCGCTTCTGGGCCAGCGACAGCGGGACCGGATCGGGCCGCTGCTGCGGGACCAGCGGGGGCCGCGACGCGGTGTCGAGGTGCTCGCGCGAGACCCAGCGGGCCAAACGGTGCGCGGTCGGCGCCTCGAACAGTGCCCGCACCCCGAGGTCGACGCCGAGGGCGCCGCCGAGTCGGGCGATCACCCGGGTCGCGATCAGTGAGTTACCGCCGAGGTCGAAGAAGCTGTCGTCGACGCCGATGCGTTCGAGTCCGAGGACCGCGGTGAAGGTGTCGACGATGGTCTGCTCGGTGGGGTTGGTCGGCGCCCGGAACGTGGTGGCGGCCGGCAGGAACTCCGGGGCCGGGAGCGCGGCCCGGTCCAGCTTGCCGATCGGGGTCAGCGGGATCTCGTCCAGGATCATGATGCTCGACGGCACCATCTGTGCGGGTAGGTGTTCGGCGACGTACTCGCGCAGCGCGCCCGGTTCGGGCTGGGCGCCGGCGACGGGCAGCACGTAGGTGACCAAGGCCGTCTCCCCGGTCGGGCCGGGCCGGCCCAGCGTGACGGCGAACCGGATGTCTGGGTGGTCGCCGAACGCGTTGTCGATGTCGCCGAGCTCGATGCGGAAGCCGCGGATCTTCACCTGGAAGTCGGACCGCCCGACGTATTCGATGGTGCGGTCGCCCAGCACCCGCACCACGTCGCCGGTGCGGTACATCCGCTCGCCGGGGACCCCGTGAGGGTTCGCGACGAATCGTTCCGCGGTCAGGCCGGGTCGCCGGTGGTAACCGCGGGCCAGGTTCGGCCCGGCGATGTAGAGCTCGCCGGGCACGCCGGCGGGTACCGGGCGCAGCTTCGTGTCGAGGACCAGCTCGGACACGCCGCGCAGCGGCGCGCCGATCGTGACGGTCTCCCCGGTGACCAGCGGCGCACTGACGTTCGCCATGACGGTCGCCTCGGTGGGTCCGTAACCGTTGTAGAAACGCCGCTCGTGCGCCCACCGGGCCACCAGCTCGGGTGGGACCGCCTCGCCGCCGACCATCACCTCGGTGAACTCGTCGAGCCCGGCCGGGTCGACCGTCGCGGCCGCCGCGGTCGTGATGAAGGCGTGCGTGACGTGCGTGTCGCGGATCAGGTCCGCGAGTTCGCGGCCGCCGTACACGGTCGTCGGCGCGATCACCATCGTCGCGCCCGCACCGAACGCCAGCAGGTAGTCGAGCACCGCGGCGTCGAAGCTCGGTGTGGAGAAGTGCAGGGTTCGTGACGAGCGCTGCGTCGCGAACCGGGTGCGGTACTCCTCCGACAGATTGTCGAGGCCCTCGTGCGTGACGACCACGCCCTTCGGGGTGCCGGTGGTGCCCGACGTGTAGATGACGTACGCGGGATGCGTCAGCCGCAGTGGCACCGACAGCTCGTCGGCGCCGAGCGCGGCCGCGGACCGTGCCGCGCACCGGGTCTCGAACGCGGGGTCGTCGAGGACCGTCCACGGCACGGCGGCGGGCAGCCGGTCGCGGGCCCCGGCCACCGTCAGGCCCACCGTGGCGCCGGAATCCTCGAGCATGAACGCGATCCGTTCCGCCGGGTAGTTCGGATCGACCGGCAGGAACGCGGCACCGGCCTTGGCGACCGCCCATACCGCGACGATCGACTCGACGGACCGCGGGATGCCCAGCGCCACGAACGATTCGGGCCCCACACCGTCGTCGATCAGTACCCGGGCCAGCCGGTTGGAGCGTTCGTCGAGTTCCCGGTAGGTGACGTCGACATCGCCGGAAATCAGGGCGACGGCATCCGGATCGATGGCGGCCGCATCCGCGAACAGCTGCGGCAGGGTCCGCAGCGACCGAGCGGGCCGGCCGCGCAGCGGCACCAGCTCGTCCCATTCGGAGTCGGACAGCAGGCGCAGCCGCGCCAGCGGGCACTGGGGATCCTCGGAGAGGGCGACGAGAACGCGCTGTACCCGCTCTGCCAGCGACCGCGCCTGGCCACGGTCGAACAGATCCGGGAGGAACTTCAGCTTCATCCGCAGTCGGTCGTCGGCGTTGGCGACGAGGGTGAGCGGGTAGTGCGCGGCGTCGGATCCCTCGTGCAGGCGGACCAGGCGCAGCCCGGAGATGTCGGCGTCGGTGACCGCCGACCGGTCCACCGGGTAGGACTCGAACACCGTGAGCGTGTCGAAGGCCAGCATCGGCCCGACGGCATCCTGGATGTCGGTCAGGCTCACGTGGTGGTGGTCGAGCAGCCCGGCCTGCTCGGACTGCAGTCGGCGGAGCAACTCCCCCACCGATTCGCGGGCGTCGAGTCGCACGCGGATCGGCAGCGTGTTGATGAACAGGCCGATCATGGACTCGATGCCGGGAATGTGCGGCGGGCGACCCGACACGGTGCCGCCGAACACGACGTCGTCCCGGCCGGTCGTCGCGCCCAGCACGATCGCCCATGCCGCCTGCACCATCGTGTTGAGCGTGACGCCCCACTGCCGGCCGATCGCCTGCAGCCGGGCGGTGCGCGCGGCGTCGAGCGAGAGGTCGACCTCGTCGGGCACGGTGGCCTGTTCGCGGCCGCGGTCGAGCGGCGCCAGCAGGGTCGGCTCGTCGAGGCCCGCGAGGGACTCGGCCCACGCCCGCACCCCGGCGTCGGGGTCCTGGGCGCCGATCCACGCCAGGTAGTCGCGGTACGCGTGCACCCGCGGCAGGACTGCGGTGTTCCCGTCCGTCGCGTAGAGCGTGAGCAGTTCCTGCATCATCAGCGGCGTCGACCAGCCGTCGAGCAGGATGTGGTGGTTGGTGAGGATCAGTCGGTGCTCGTCCGGTCCGGTGCGGACCAGCAGGAACCGGATCAGTGGTGCCTCGGCCATGTCGAAGCGTCGGGCACGGTCGTCGGCGATCAGCCGCGCCAGTTCCGCCTCGCGCACCGGCTCGTCGGACTCCGACAGGTCGATCTCGTTCCACGGCAGCGGGACCCGCTCCTGGATCACCTGCACGGGAGCGCCGTCCTCGCCGTGTACGAACGCCGAGCGCAGGTTCGGATGCCGATCGAGCATCGCCTGCCCGGCGCGCCGCAGCCGCCCCGCGTCGGCGCCGCGCACGTCGAGCATCATCTGCACGAGGTAGGCGTCCACGGATCGGTCGGCCAACTGCGCGTGGAACAGCAGACCCGACTGCAGCGGCGACAGCGACCACACGTCGGTCACATTCGGGAACCGCTGCTCGAGCGTCTCGATCTCCGGCTGCGCGAGGGCGACCAGATCGAGATCCGACGGGGTCAGCCCACCCGCGCCCGGTCGGGAGACGTGCCGGGCGAGCGCGACCAGCGCGTCGGTCCACAGCTGCGCGAGCGCCGTCACGTCGGCCTCCGACAGCACACCCTCCGGGAACCCCCACGTAGCACGGATCCGGGACCCGTCCGGGCCGTCGCTCGTCACGGCATTGATGTCGAGGACCGACGCGACCGGCAGGTCGGGGTCCTGCAGGATGCCCAGGTCGGCGTCGTCGGTCGGCACCCACCCGGCGGCGCGCTGGTCCTCCGGCACCGCGGCCGTCAACCGGCCCAGGTAGTTGAAACTCACCTGCGCCGACGGCAGATCCCGCAGCGCCCGCTCGCCCTCGTCGTCGAGGTAGCGCAGCATGCCGAACCCGATGCCGTGATCGGGCACCGCCAGCAGCTGCTCCTTGACGGCCTTGACCGCGGCACCCGCGCCGCGGCCGCCCGTGAACGCGTCGTCCACGTCGATCCCGGTGAGGTCCAGCCGGATCGGGAACAGCGTGGTGAACCAGCCGACGGTGCGCGCGAGGTCAGCGCCGGGCAGCACGTGGTCCTCGCGGCCGTGGCCCTCGAGCGTGACCAGTGCGGTGTCGGCACTGACGCCCCGATCCCGGCGCCAGCGGACCAGTGCGAGGGCCAGTGCGGTGAGCAGTCCGTCGTTGACACTGCCACGGAACGCGTCCGGCACCGTCGTCAACAGCGCCTCCGTCACGTCGGGCGACACCTCGACGGTGACCGTCCCGACGGTCGCGGCCACGTCCACGGCCGGGTCGAGCGGGCGCGCGCCGAGCAGGGCGGCGTCGCCGCCCGCGAGGATGGCGCGCCACCGGTCCAGTTCGTCGCGACGGTCCGCGGCGGCATCGACCAGCCCGTGCGCCCAGCGCCGCATCGACGTGCCGACCGGAGCCAGGTCGGGTCGCTCACCGGCGACGATCTGCGCCCACGCGGTCGCGAGGTCCGGCACCAGGATGCGCCACGAGACGCCGTCGACCACCAGGTGATGCACCACGACCAGCAGCCGGCCGCCGTCGGCCCGGGAATCGAGCCACACCATCTGCACCATCTCGCCGGCGGCCGGGTCGAGGCGGTCCTCGGCGGCGTCCAGCTCGGCACGCACGACGTCCGCGAACGCGCCGGTGCCCGGGACCGCGTCGACCTCGACCCGCCGGATCAGCCACTCGGCGTACACCGAGCCGGGCGGCGGCACCGTCATGCGGTGCCCGCCCGGCTGGATCCGGGCCCGCAGCATGTCGTGCCGGTCCAGGACGGCCTGCAGCGCACCGGCGAGCGCGGGCTCGCCCAGCCCCTCGGGGGCGGTGAGCAGCGCGGCCTGGGAGAACCGGTCGTGGTGTCCGCCGCGGCCGAGGAGCCAGTGTGCGACCGGCAGCAGCGGGACGTCGCCGACGCCGCCGCCGTCGAGTTCGGCGAGCACGATCGCGTCCGCGCCGGCCTGTGCGACACGAGCGAGCGCCTCGACGGTCTTGTGCTCGAACACGTCCCGCGGTGTGAAGTGCAGACCGGCGGTCTTCGCGCGCGACACCAGCTGGATCGACATGATCGAATCGCCGCCCAGCCCGAAGAACGAGTCGTCGACGCCCACCGAGTCGAGGCCCAGCACCTCGGCGAACAGGTCGGCCAGCTGCCGTTCCCGCTCGGACCGTGGGGCGCGGCCGGCCGTGGCGCGGGCCCCGAAGTCCGGTGCCGGCAACGCCCGCCGGTCCAGCTTGCCCGCGGGCCCCAGCGGCAGCGCGTCGAGCACCATCACCGCGGACGGCACCATGTACGACGCGAGGAACGTGCCGACGAAGTCGGTGACGTCGGCCGGGTCGAGCGCCGCACCCGGTTCGGGCACGACGTACCCGACGAGTCGGCTCGCGGGCCCGGACCCGTCGACGGTGACGACGGCGCGTGCAACACCCGGGAACCGGCGCAGCGCCGACTCGATCTCGCCGAGCTCGATGCGGAACCCGCGGATCTTCACCTGGAAGTCGGTGCGGCCCAGGTACTCCAGCTGGCCGGAGCCGTTCCAGCGAACGAGGTCGCCGGTGCGGTACATGCGGCTGCCCGGGTCGCCGAACGGGTTGGCCACGAACCGCTCCCCGGTGGTGCCGGGGCGGGCGTGATAGCCGCGGGCGAGGCCGCCGCCGAGAACGTACAGCTCGCCGGGCACCCCGCCGGGGACCGGATGCAGGCGCGCATCGAGGACCACCAGCGAGGTACCCATCGGCGGGCGGCCGATGGTGACGGGCACCCCTACCGCGAGGGGCTCGCTGATGCTGGCGACGACGGTGGCCTCGGTGGGCCCGTACGCGTTGAACATCCGCCGGCCGGGCGCCCACTGCGCCACCAGTTCGGGCGGGCAGGCCTCGCCGCCGGTCGCGACACACTCGAGGGCCGTCAGCCCCGCCGGATCCACCGAAGCGAGCGCGGCCGGTGTCACGAACGCGTGCGTGACCCTGTTCTCGCGCAGCAGATCCCGCAGCTCGTCGCCACCGAGGACGGTGGGCGGCGCGACGACCATCGTGGCGCCCGACCCGACCGCGAGCAGCAGCTCGAGAATGGAGGCGTCGAAGCTGGGCGACGAGAAGTGCAGGGTCCGCGACCGCGGCGTGATACCGAACCGGGTCCGTTCCTCGGCGGCGAAGTTCGCCAGGCCGCGGTGCGACACCACGACGCCCTTCGGGACGCCGGTGGAGCCGGACGTGTAGATCAGGTACGCGGGATCGTCGAGCCGCACCGGGCGCACCCGATCGGCGTCGGTGACCGGGCCGCCGGGCAGGTGCCGCAGCTCGTCGCTCACCGCGGGGTCGTCGAGCACCATCCAGTCGGTGCCGGGCGGCAGCGCGTCGCGGTGTGCGCGGACGGTCAGTCCGACGACGGCACCGGAGTCGGTGAGCATGTGCTCGATGCGGTCCGGCGGGTAGTTCGGGTCCACGGGCACGAAGGCGGCCCCGGTCTTGGCGACCGCCCAGGTCGCGGTCACCGATTCGATCGACCGGGCCAGCGCCAGCGCGACCACCGACTCGGGACCGACGCCGCGGGTGACGAGCAGCCGCGCGAGCCTATCCGAGTCCGCATCCAGGTCCCGGTAGCTGACCTCGCGCCCCTCGAACACCACCGCGGTGGCAGCCGGATCGACGACGCTCGCGGTCGCCAGCAACTCGGGCAACGTACGGGCCGGCACGCCGGCGCCGCCGCTCACCGGGGCGATCGCGGTCCGCTCGGTCACCGTCAGCAGGTCGACGTCGCCCACCCGCACCGCCGGGTCGTCGGTGACGGCGCGCAGCACCGCACCGAACCGTTCGGCGAGGCGGGTGACCGTCGCAGGGTCGAACAGGTCGGTCGCATACGTGAATCCCGCGGCGACACCGGCAGGTTCACCCGCGTCGGTGAACTCCTCGGTGAGAGTGAGCTGCAGGTCGAAGTTGGTGGTGTCGGTGCCGGTGTCGACGACCGTGACGGTCAGGCCGGGCAGCTCGAGCCGCGGCTGCTCGTTGTTGCGGAACTCGAGCATCACCTGGAACAGCGGCGAGTGCGCGGTGGATCGTTCCGGGGCCAGTGCGTCCACGAGCCGCTCGAACGGCAGGTCGGCGTGCCCGAACGCGTCGAGGTCGCCGTCGCGGACGGCGCTGAGCAACTCCGAGTAGGTGGCGGCAGGATCGAACCGGCTGCGCAGCACGAGTGTGTTGACGAACATGCCGACCATGTCGTCGAGCGCGGCCGCGCCGCGACCGGCGATCGGGGTGCCGATCGCGACGTCGTCGGTGTCGCCGAGCCGGGCGAGCAACGCCGCCAGGGTGGCGTGCACCGCCATGAACACGGTCGAGTTGTGACCCCGGGCGACGGCGGTGAGGCGCCGGTGCACATCGGGACCGATCCGGAACCGGTGCACGGCGCCCTGCAGCGAACGCTGCGCCGGGCGCGGCCGGTCGGTGGGCAGGTCGAGGACCTCCGGCAGCCCGTCGAGGGTGCGGGCCCAGTGCTCGAGCTGGCCGGACAGCACGCTGTCCGGGTCGTCGGTACCGCCCAGCACCTCCTGCTGCCACAGCGCGTAGTCCGCGTACTGCACCGCGAGCGGCGCCCAGTGCGGGGCCCGGTCCTCGGTCCGGGCGACATACGCGCTCATCACGTCTCGCGCGAGCGGTGCCAGGGAGAACCCGTCGGCGCAGATGTGGTGCACGACGATGACGAGCACGTGCTGCTGCGGGCCCACGCGCAGCAGCAGCGACCGCACGGGCGGCGCCGTGGTGACGTCGAAGCCCTGCGCCGCGAACTCGGCGACCCGTTCGCGGACGTCCTGCTCGGTGGTGGGCACCGGTTCCAGGTCGGGGGCGACGGCCGCGGTCGGCACGATCAGCTGGGTCGGTTCCCCGTCGACCATCGGGAACCGGGTGCGCAGCGACTCGTGCCGCTCGAGAACGTCGGCGACGGCCGCGCGCAGCGCGCTGCGGTCGAGGTCGCCGTCGAGACGGACGGGCAGCACCACGTTGTAGGCGGCGGAGGACGTGTCGAACTGGTTGATGAACCACATCCGCTTCTGCGCCAGCGACACCGGGACGATCGCGGGGCGCGCCGCGGCCGACAGCGGCGGCCGCGCGGCACCGCGCATCCCCCCGGACTCGATCCGCAGCGCGAGCGCGGCGACGGTCGGGGCGTCGAAGACGTCGCGGACCCCGACGTGCGCGTCGAGGGCGTCGTTGACGCGGGCCACCAGCCGGGTCGCGGTCAGCGAGTTCCCGCCGAGGTCGAAGAAGCTGTCGTACACGCCCACTCGGGCCGTGCCGACCAGTTCGCCGAAGATCAGCGCGAGGATCTCCTCGACGGGGTTCCGCGGCGCCACGAACTCGGTCTCCACGGATCCGAACTCGGGGGCGGGCAGCGCACGGCGGTCCAGCTTGCCGGTGGATCCGAGGGGGAAATCGTCGAGCACGAGGATCTGCGACGGCACCATGTACGCGGGCAGCGACGCGGCGAGGGACTCGCGGAGCGCGCCCGGATCGACGTCGGCACCCGGATCGGCGACGACGTAACCGACGAGGGCCTCCCCGACGAGGTCGTCGTGGCGCACCACGACCACCGCCTGTGCCACGCCCGGCCGGGTGAGAAGCGTCGCCTCCACCTCGCCGAGCTCGATGCGCAGGCCACGCAGCTTCACCTGGAAGTCGGTGCGGCCCAGGTAGTCGAGCGAGTAGTCGAAGCTTCCCGTCTTCCGCCAGCGCACCAGGTCGCCGGTGCGGTACAGCCGCGCACCGGGCGGGCCGAACGGGTCGGCGACGAACCGTTCCGCCGTGAGATCGGGACGTCCGACGTATCCGCGGGCCAGCTGGACGCCGGCCAGGTAGAGCTCGCCGGGCACCCCCACCGCGGCCGGGTGCAGCCGCGCATCGAGCACGTACACCTGGGTGTTCCACACCGGGGCGCCGATCGGGACCGACACCGTGTCGGCGGCGGTGTACTGCCGGTAGGTGACGTCGACGGCGGCCTCGGTGGGGCCGTACAGGTTGTGCAGTTCGGCACCGCCCGCGCCGACGAAGTCCGCGAAGGCCTCCGCGGTGGCGGGAGGCAACGCCTCGCCACTGCAGAACACGGTGCGCAGCGACCGGCACTGCGCCGGATCGGCGCCGACCACGAACGCGGAGAGCATCGACGGCACGAAGTGCGCGACGGTGACGCCCCGGTCGTGGACGAGCTGCGACAGGTAGGCGGGGTCGCGATGCCCCTCGGGCAGCGCGATCGCCAGACTCGCGCCGGTCTGCAACGGCCAGAAGAACTCCCACACCGAGACGTCGAACGTGGCGGGTGTCTTCTGCACGACGACGTCGGCGCCGGTGAGCCGGTACCGGTCCTGCATCCAGGCCAGACGGTTGACGATCGCGCGATGGCTGACGGCCACACCCTTGGGCCGGCCTGTCGAACCCGACGTGTAGATCACGTACGCGACGTCGTCGGGCCGGAGGGTGGCGCGGCGTTCCTCGGGACGGATCGGGCCGTCGTCGCGGCCGGCGAGGTCGAGCCGGTCGATCTCGACGACCTCGACCGCGTTGCCCAGTCCGGCGCGGTCCCGGCTGGTCGTCAGCACACACACCGGCTCGGCACTCGCGAGCACGTAGTCGGTGCGTTCCTGCGGATGGTCCGGGTCGAGCGGTACGTACGCGCCGCCGGCCTCGGTCACCGCGTACATGCCGATCAGCAGGTCGAACGAGCGGCGCATCGCCAGCGTCACCCGGCTCTCCGGCCCCACGCCGCGGGCGATCAACTCGCGGGCGAGGCGTCGGGAGCGGGATGCGAACTCCGCGTACGTGAGCTGCTCGTCACCGAAGGTCAGGGCCACCGCGTGCGGGGTGCGCCGAGCCTGCGCGTCGAACAGGTCGGCCAGCGTTGCATCCGGCACCGGGTGCGCGGTGGCGTTCCACTCGTCGAGGAGGAGTTCGCGTTCGCCGTCGACGAGGATGTCGATGTCGCCGACCCGGACCACCGGGTCGACGGTGACGGCCTCGAGGATCCGCAGGAACCGCTCCGCGAACACCATGACGGTGCCGGGATCGAACAGGTCTGCCGCGTAGGACAACCTCGCGTCGATCGGACCGGGGCGGCCCTCCACATCCGACTGCTCGGTCAAAATCACCTGGAGATCGAACTTGGCTGTGCCGGTGTCGATCTCGTCGACCTCGACGGTGAGTTCGGGAAGCTCGAGCCGATGGCGGTCCGACCCCTGCAGGACCAGCATCACCTGGAACAGCGGCGAGTACGCCTCCGAGCGGGGCGGGTCGAGGACCTCGACGAGCCGCTCGAACGGCACGTCGGTGTTGCCCAGGGCTGCCAGATCGGTGGTCCGGGTGTGCGCCAGCAGGTCGCTGAACGTCCCGCCGTGGTCGACCCGGCTGCGCAACACCAGCGTGTTGACGAACATGCCGACCAGATCGTCGAGTTCGGCCTCGCCGCGTCCGGACACCGGCGACCCGATCGAGACGTCGCTCGCGCCGCTGGTCCGGGCCAGCAGCACGGCAAGAGCCGCGTGCAGCACCATGAACAGGCTCGCCTCGTACTCGCCGGCCAGTTCGAGCAGTCGTCGGTGCAGGTGCGGCGCGATCGTGACGTCCACCGTGGCGCCGCGCATCGACTGCTGCGGCGGCCGGGGCCGGTCGGTGGGCAACTCGAGCAGGTCGGGCGCACCGGTCAGTTCGTCCCGCCAGAACGCGATCTGACGTGCGGCGAGGCTCCGTGGGTCGTCCTCCGAGCCCAGCAGTTCCCGCTGCCATATCGCGTAGTCGGTGTACTGCACCGCGAGCGGTGTCCAGGCCGGGTCCGTTCCTGCCGCGCGAGCCCCGTACGCGACCATCACGTCCCGAGCGAGCGGCGCCATCGACAAGCCGTCCGCCGCCACGTGGTGCACGACGAGTGAGAGCACGTGCTCGGTGGTGTCGAGCCGCCACAGGTGCGCACGCACCGGGGCCTGGACCGAGACGTCGAAGCTCGCGGTCGCGGCGGCCGAGAGCCGCTGCGGCAGTTGCGCTTCGGTGACCTCCTCGGGTTCGAGGTCGAGTGGTGTCTCGGTGGCCGAGCGCACCAGCTGCACCGGGCCGTCGGGAGTGTTCGGAAAGACCGTGCGCAGCGTCTGGTGGCGTCCGACGACGTCGGCGAGCGCCGCCCGGAGCGCGGGCACGTCCAGCGGTCCGCTCAGCCGGACCGCGATCGGGATGTTGTACGCGGCCGACGACGGGTCGAGCTGGTTGACGAACCACATCCGCTGCTGGGCGAGCGAGACCGGCACCGGGCCGACGTGGTCCCGCGGCACCAGCGGCGGGCGAGCGCCATGGCCCGGGCCGGCGGCCTCGACGCGGGCGGCGAGCGCTCCCACGGTCGGTGCCTCGAACAGGTCGAGGACGGTGAGGTCGGTGCCGAGAGTCGCGTTGATTCGGGCCACGATCCGGGTCGCGGTGAGCGAGTTGCCGCCGAGGTCGAAGAAGCTGTCGGTGGTGCTGATCCGCTCCACCCCGAGCAGCTCCGAGAACACGCCGGCGATCTTCTTCTCGTCCAGCGTGGCCGGCGCGTGGAACTCACCGGCGCCGGTGTCGAAACGGGGTTCGGGCAGGGCGCGGCGGTCGAGCTTGCCGGCCGGGGTCAGTGGAAGCGAATCGAGCACCACGACGCTCGCGGGCACCATGTGCGGCGGCAGCACGTCCGCGGCGTGCGCGGTGACCTCGGACGCCAGGTGCTCACCCGCGACCGTCTCCCGGTTGCCCTCCGGTTGCACGTACGCCACGAGCAGCGTGTCACCCGACGGCCCGACGAACCCGGTGGCGAGCGCGAACCCGACCTCGGGATGGGAGCGCAGTGCGGCCTCCACCTCGCCGAGCTCGATGCGGTAGCCGCGGATCTTGATCTGGAAGTCGGTGCGCCCGACGTACTCGAGCGCGTGCCGGCGCCCGACCCGCCGCCAGCGCACCAGGTCGCCCGTGCGGTATATCCGGCTGCCGTCGAACGGGTTGGCCACGAACCGTTCCGCGGTGGTCGCCGCCCGCGCGTGATAGCCACGCGCCAGGCCGTCGCCGTACACGTACAGCTCACCGGCGACGCCGGGCGGGACCGGCCGCAGACGCGCGTCGAGCACGAGAGCGCCGGTGCCGATCGGCGGGCTGCCGATCGTGACGTCCCGCCCCACCACCAGCGGCTCGGACACGCTCGACACCACCGTCGCCTCGGTGGGCCCGTACGCGTTGAACATCCGGTGCCGCGGCGCCCACTGCTCCACGAGATACGGCGGGCACGCCTCGCCGCCGGTCACGACGCACTCCAGGTCGGTGAGTGCGTCCGCATCGACGGAGCCCAGCGCCGCCGGCGTGACGAAGGCGTGGGTGACGTGCTCGTCGCGCAGCAGCGCGGTCAGCTCGGCGCCGCCGTAGATCGTCGGAGGGGCGATCACCATGGTGGCGCCCGCACCGAACGCGAGCATCAGCTCGAGCACCGACGCGTCGAAGCTCGGCGACGAGAAGTGCAGCGTCCGCGACGTCGGGCGCACCCGGTAGCGGCGGCGTTCGTCCTCGGCGAAGTTCGCCAGCCCGCGATGGGTGACGGTGACCCCCTTCGGGGTGCCGGTCGAGCCGGAGGTGTAGATGAGATAGGCCGGGTGGTCGATGCGGACCGGGGCAAGTCGGTCGGCGTCGGTGACGGCGTCGGCCGACCACTGCCGCACCTGCTCGTCGAACCCGGGGTCGTCGAGGACCAGGGCCGGCACGAGATCCGCGACCGCGGCCGCGTGGGCCGCGACGGTCAGTGCCAGCATCGACCCCGAATCGGTGAGCATGTGCTCGATGCGGTCGGTCGGATAGTTGGGGTCCACCGGGACGAACGCCGCACCGGTCTTGGCGACCGCCCACACCGACGACACCGACTCGATCGAGCGCGGCATCGACAGCGCCACCACCGATTCCGGTCCGACTCCCCGCGCGATGAGCAGTCGCGCCAGCCGGTTCGAGTCCTCGTCGAGTGCGCGGTAACTCAGCGTCCGCCCCTCGTAGGTCAGCGCCGCGCGGTCCGGGCCGGCCAGCGCGGCCGCGCCGAGTATGTCGGCGAGGGTCCGCGGCTCGACACCGTCGCCACCCCATACCCCGGAGAGCTGTCGTCGCTCGTCCTCGGCCAGCAGATCGATGTCGGCGACGGTCACGGCCGGGTCGACGAGCACCGCGTCGAGCACCCGCAGGAACCGCCCCGACAGTGTCTCGATCGTCTCCGCGTCGAACATGTCGGTCGCGAACGCGAACGATGCGCTCACCCCGTTCGGTGTGCGGCTCCCGTCACCGTTGCTCGCGAAGCGTTCCTCGACGGTGAGCCGCAGATCGAGCGCGGAGATGTCGGGGCCGGTGTCGACACCCCGCACCACCAGGCCGTCCTCGTCGAGATGTGGCGTGCGGCCGTCGAGGAACTCGAGCATCACCTGGAACAGCGGCGAGTGCGCGTTCTCGCGGGTGCGGTCGAGCGACTCGACCAGCTGCGCGAACGGGGTCTCGGCGTGCCGGAACGCGTCCGTGTCGGCGCGGCACACGTCGGTGAGCAGCTGGTCGAACGTGATGCCCGGAGACACCCGGGTCCGCAGGGTCAACGTGTTGACGAACTCCCCTGCCGGGCTCTGCCCGGTCACGGGTGTGCCGATCGCGACGTCGTCGACGTCGGCCAGGCGCGCCAGGAGCACCACCAGTGCCGCGTGCACGGCGGCGAACACGGTGCAGCCGCGGGCTTCGGACTGCGCGACGACGGCACGGTGCACCGCCGCGGGGATTTCGAAGTCCACCCGGTCGCTGGTGAGGGCGCGCCGCGCCGGGCGGGGACGATCCGACGGCAGCGACAGGATGTCGGGCAGGCCGGCGAGCTCACCGGACCAGAATTCGAGTTGCGCGGCAGTGCGCAACAACTGGGCGCCCACCGCCGAACTCTCGGTGTGGATGTCGGCGACGCGGGAGTCGGGCGACGCCAGCACGAACTCTTCGACGAGTTCGAGGAACCGCTGATGGTGGGCGCGCAGCGCGTCCTGCGAGTACCGCCCGGGGTTTGCCCGGAACTCGACGAACGTCCTTGTCGGACTGCCGCTCTGGAAGAAGTTGACCAGCAGGTCCTCGACCGGGCCGGACGTGACGATGTGGTACTCGCCCTCGATCTCGCCCAGCGTCATCTTCTGGTGGAAGAGCATGACGTTGACCATCGGGCCGGCCAGCCCGCGCGCGGTGCCGGTGAGACCGGCGTCGCGGCGGATGTCCTCGATGCTGCAACGCTGATGGCGCAGGGCGCCCATCAGTTCCAGCTGGATCCGGCCCACGAGGTCGGCGACCGTGTCGTTCGGCAGCACCGTCGCCCGTAGCGGCGCAACGTTGACGAGCATGCCGCCGGACCGCTGCAGCGGCGCGGTGGTGCGGGCCGAGACGGGCATGTTGACCAGGACGTCGGTGCGGCCGGTCATGCGAGCGAGATAGCACGCGAACGCCGCGATCAGCACCGCGGCGGGGGTGGCTTCGAGCGTGCGGTCGGTGGAATCGAGTGCCGCGATCACCGCGTCGGGCATCGGGCCGCTCTCGAGCCTGCTCACGGCGGCGACCGGCGCCTCGGTCTCGGCCAGCGTCGAGCCGGCCTCGATCCCTGCGATGTGATCGGCCCAGTACTCGCGATCGGCCTGGAAGCGGCTCGACGCACGATACTTCTGGTCGATCGCGAGCAACTCCCGGAGATCGAGCGCCCGGTTCGGTGGCGGCTCCTGGCCCTCGACCGCGGCGGTGTAGAGGGCGGCGATCCGGTTCGCCATCGTCATGCCGCTGTACCCGTCGAGCGCGACATGGTGAATTCTGGTGTACCACAAATACTCTCGATCGCCCACCTGCAGGATCGTCATGTCGATGAGGCGATCACGGGTGAGGTCGATCGGCGTCGAGTAGTCGCGTTCCATCCAGGCGTGGGCAGCGGCCGTCGGATCCGGATGATCGCGCAGATCGACCCGACCGATCGAGGTGTCGGTGCCGGGATCGATCAGCTGGTACGGCTCGCCGTCGACGTCGAGCAGGTGCAGGAACGGCGACTGGAACTCCTCCGCCGCGACCACCGCGCAGCGGCTGAGCAGGTCGACGTCCAGGTCGCCCTGGAGCGTGACGTACTGCGCGATGAAGACGGGCACCGCCGGCGTGAGCTGCTGGGCGAACCACATGCTTCGTTGCACCGCGGAGAGTGGAAACGCTTCCGCGGGGAGAGCTGGTGTACCGGAACCGTGATCACCCGGTTCCCGAGATCCTGACATCGTCATTTACACGCCCCCTGAGAGCAGAATGCCCTGGTTGCATCGGGACCACACCATATCAAGATCCATTACGCGCACGGACGGTTTCCGGGCCCGTGAGAACGGCTCGAATGGCCTGGTAGATAGCGGTATTTGACCCTTCGGTCCGGTTGGTCCCGGCACGCTGTCCGGGGTCGGCTCGAAGGGGTTGTCGGCGCTTCTTCCGCGCCTAGCCGAGCGACGAATCATGCTCCGGTGCGATCATCGCGGCCGACGGACGCAGATCGGTCCAGTGCGCATCGATGTAGTCGACGCAGGCGCGACGTGTGTCCCGGCCGTGCACCACCGCCCAGCCGACGGGAACGTCGGCGAAAGCGGGCCACAGCGAATGCTGGTTCTCCTCGTTGACCAGCACCAGGTATTCGGCATCGGCGTCGTCGAACGGATTGGTCACCGTCTCACCTCTCGATCGTTGTCGACGAAATGTGATGCACACCGCGAATGCTGGTTCTCCTCGTTGACCAGCACCAGGTATTCGGCATCGGCGTCGTCGAACGGATTGGTCACCGTCTCACCTCTCGATCGTTGTCGACGAAAT
>Ga0256908_1000424_pt1 | contig 17375 bp, 12 predicted proteins | sample MC6MC0761MT_FD_186331 | JGI IMG/M metagenome (GOLD analysis project Ga0256908, IMG submission 186331) | Metatranscriptome of enriched soil aggregate microbial communities from Iowa State University, Ames, United States - MC6-MC0761-MT... | ecosystem: Environmental > Terrestrial > Soil >... | reverse complement strand
TGACTACATGCAGAAAGGCAGAGTATGAATCCGATCAAATATTTTTTGTTCATCTCAATTTGCAATGATCTCATAGCGTAAATTTAACTCAGATGAGTAGTGTTGATTAATATTGTTATGTTATAACATAATAATATCTATTTCAACTTAAGCTATTCCCCCTATGAATCTTGTTCTTCCAGATGTTTCTGCTGAATCCTCACTTACAAGAAGCTATCACTACCCGCTCGATTGGGTCGGTATGGAAAAAATCGCGCTTCCGCTTTATCTAGAAAATAGTCTTTGTCAAAGCCAAGTGAATGCTTATGTCAGTTTGGATGATGTGTTTGCCAAAGGTATTCATATGTCGCGCTTGTATACGCGACTTTTGAAATTGAGCACGATCAAAAATCTAGCTCTACTTGATATTAAAGATGCTTTATTGGATTTCTTAGCCAGCCATAAAGATTCATCAGCACATGCCAAAATCGAAATTCATAGTGAGCTTTATATCGAGCGCCCTGCCTTAGTCAGCCAATTGTCTGGCTGGAAAAGCTATCCTTTTGTGTTGTCCTGTAAGCTTTTAAAAGATGATTTTTATGCTGAATTAAAAATCGAAATTCCCTATTCATCTACTTGTCCTTGTTCCGCAGCACTTGCCAGAAATATCATCCAACAAAGATTTGCAACCGCATTGGAAAATCATGAAATTCAGTTAGACCCGCAAGAAATCCTCAGTTGGCTAAATAGCACAGATGCAATTGCAGCAACGCCTCACAGCCAAAGAAGTTTTGCTCAGTTAAATTTCAAATTAGATCAGAACATTCAGTATATTCCACTGATTTTATTTATTAATCAGGCTGAGCAAGCCTTGATGACACCCGTACAAACGGCGGTAAAACGTATTGATGAACAAGCCTTTGCTATTGCAAATGGTCAAAACCTGATGTTTTGTGAAGATGCCTTAAGACGCTTGTATACCACATTTATCCATCATCCCAGTATTCTAGGCTTTAACTTTAAGGTGATTCATGCGGAAAGTTTACATGCCCATGATGCAGTTGCTCAGGGTGCCTGGCAATGGTAATGCCTTATCTTCCCTCCCTCATTGTTTAACTTATTTAAAATGGTCTAGTCATGCTTAGAAAAAACCCATCTGGTGATCTCCCTGTTATAAATCAATCAGCCTATGTTGACCAAACCGCAATTATTTGTGGAAAAGTCATTATCCATGCCAATGTCTTTATTGGTCCTTATGCAGTGATCAGAGCAGATGAAACCAATGACGCAGGTGATATGGAACCCATCATTATTGGTGCAAATTCCAATATTCAAGATGGTGTCGTGATTCACTCCAAAGCTGGGGCAGAAGTGAGCATTGGTGAAAATTCTTCAATCGCACATCGCTCTATTATTCATGGTCCCTGTGAAATTGGACATCATGTTTTTGTTGGCTTTAACAGTGTGTTATTTAACTGCAAAGTGGGGCATCACAGCGCGATTCGTCACAATGCCGTGGTTGATGGTCGTGATTTACCCGATCATTTTTATGTACCTGCAATGAGTTATATCAACCCTAAAACTGATTTAAAGCAATTTCCACCCATTGATATTTCAATCAGTGAGTTTTCAGAAAGCGTTGTCAGCACCAATATCAAACTGGTTCAAGGCTATAAGGCATTGCACAATGAGTTTTAAAAATTCGCCCAATCTTATTATTCGTAATGCCAATATTGTCAATGAAGGCAAGCAGTATTATTCCGATGTACTGATTCGACATGGACGGATTGAAAAGATTCATCCTAATATTACAGGGGCTTATCCTGCGAAAAATATAGAGGCTGAAGGTTCGTGGCTAATTCCCGGCATGATTGATGACCAAGTTCATTTTAGAGATCCCGGCGCAGCGCATAAAGGCAATATTGCTTCGGAATCAATGGCAGCAACGATTGGTGGAATTACTAGCTACATGGATATGCCAAACACCAATCCAGCCACCTTAACTCTAGAAGCTTTGACCCAGAAAAAGCAGATTGCAAAACAACATAGTCGGGCCAATTATGCTTTCCATTTTGGAGTCAGTGCGCATAATTTAGATATTATTGAACAACTTGATCCTAAATCAATCAGTGGTGTTAAAGTTTTTATGGGTGCTTCTACGGGTGATATGCTCGTCGATGACCCTAAAGTTTTGGAACGTTTATTTGCAAATGTTCCAACAGTTTTATTGACCCATTGCGAGTTTACCCCTGCCATTAAAGCGGAAGAAAATTTCTATTTTCAAAAATATGGGGAAAATATTCCAGCTGAAATTCATGCTCAGATTAGAAATAAACATGTTTGCTTTGAAAGCTCAAAATTAGCGGTATCTTTGGCCGAGAAATATGCCACACAGTTGCATGTTTTACATATCACCACCGCGAAAGAACTGTGTTTGTTTAAAAATCTGCCTTTAAATCGAAAACATATCACAGCAGAAGTGTGTATCCATCATCTCAGTTTTGATGATGCCGATTATGCTACTTTGGGTCACTTAATTAAATGTAATCCCGCCATTAAAACCCAGCAAGATAAAGATGCTTTGATTAATGCCCTTGCCAACAGTAATCGGTTGGATATTATTGGTACTGACCACGCACCACATACTTGGGATGAAAAACATCAATCATATTTTTATGCCCCTTCTGGCCTACCTTTAGTACAACATGCGTTGCCTGCACTCATGGAGCTAGTTGCAACAGGTAACCTGAGTATTGAAACACTGGTTCAAAAAACTGCTCATCAAGTGGCAGACTTATTTAGGATCAAAGACCGTGGTTATATTCGAGAAGGTTACTGGGCTGATTTAGTGATTCTTAAAGAAAATCAACAGCACATTGCAGTGAAAGATCAAAAAAACTATATGAAATGCAATTGGACACCATTTATACATAAAACACTTGCTTATGAAGTCAGCACTACAATTGTTTCTGGACAACTTGCTTGGCATCAACAACAACTGTTTTTGAATTGTCAGGGACAGCAACTAGAAATTGACCGTTAAATTAGCAAATAAAAATTACTGACGTGGTTTTTATCTAAGTTAAGGATGCCCAATTGTCTGGACTTATTAAGTGTTTAAGTTGCTTGATTTTCTAAAGCATCGATGATGGCTAAAGCCGTACGACGTGCAGAAAATGGATTTTGTCCTGTGATTAAGTTTTTATCTCTTACCACATAAGGTGCGAAGGGAATAACTCTCTTATCATAATTTGCACCATGTTCTTTGGCCAAATTTTCTGCATTATAAGGAACAATTTTTGCAACTCCTGCAACGACTTCCTCAAGCCATGCAAAACCCGTCAACTTCTTACCATCAATCAGATATTGACCATTTGAAAGTCGTACATTGAGCAGCCCACAATAGCCATGGCATACACTGGAAACAATAGCGCCTTTTTCATAAATATTTTTAGTGATTTCTTGTAGCTCAGGATTGTCTAAGAAGTCCCACATCACCCCATGACCACCAGTATAGTAAATCACATCATAATCTTGCCAATTGATCTCTGAAGGCTTTTTGGTATTCTCAAGAAGCCGCATAAATCCTGGATCATTTTTCCGTTTTAATACCGATTCATCGGTAACAAAACGTTCTAACGATTTTGGCTCAATAGGAGAGTTTCCACCTAAAGGACTAACAATATCTTGAATATAATTGTACTTTTCGAACTCATCATAAGCATGGGTTAATTCACCTAACCATAATCCTGTAGGTCGCTTTATCTGATTATATTCAGCGATGTTCGTCACAATGTGTAATATACGTTTCGACATGATTAGCCTCAGCTTTTAAGTTATTTCTGATCTTTCTTTTAGCTTACTATAAGCCTAAAGTTAACTTTAATGTCAAGTGGAAATCAGTAAAATGAATCTTAGCGAGTTATCCAAACAGAGTGATTTGAGTACCCCAACGGTTCGTTATTATGAACAAATCAAAATATTTCCTAAAGCAAAACGTAAATCTAATGCTTAATATAAATATAGCGACAATGACCTAAAACAATTATTTCTAATTTAGCAAACTCAACAAGTTGAATTTTCATTGACTAAAATCAAAGCTTACCTGCCTTCAAATGTAGGCAAATGGAATCAGGATATTCTAATTGGATTACTCGAAAGTAAAATCAAAGACATTGAAGATCTAGAACAAAAGTTGTTGATCAGTAAGCAAAACCTAGGCAGCATGATCACTGCAATCAATAGTAAGCCTGACGAAATCGCCTGTGAAGAAAACGCCAACCGTTTACTGAATTTCTATTATGCCAATGATAAATGTTAAAAATTTCCATGTTATCGGAAAATCATAAAAGCGATTGAGCTTAAATCTCACTTTAAGCTCAGGATTGTGCATAGGTCATTGATATGTGATCTATGATTTTCAAATATTGAAGTCAGCAAAACTGTTTGATCAGTATTCTCATCATTACTTTTAATGAGTGATCATACCTAAACATCTGGTAAATCCTCTTCGAGCCACAGCTGTAGTACAGTCTGTCAGATCAAATCCAATATCTAAACAAAGCACTGTACTTAAGCTGAAGGTGAATACTGATGCATACGTTTTTTATACTGACGTGTGCGGCATGTCGTTTCTGTTTGTTGTAATATCAAGGCCCATAAAGGTGAAACTTTAGGATTCGGTGTTTTCCCATGGCTGAGTTTCCGTAACTGGAATTTAACTGTTGCCATATTGGCAAGTGAAGCTAATGTTTTATTTTCCCAGCGAATCGGTTTCAATTCAGGTGCGATATTCTGACCTTGTCTCCATTTGTTGGGTAAGTTAGGTTCGATTGCCAAGCCTGTTGCAATTCCTACCATATCGATCCCACTGTCAAGGACTTGTTCTGCAACGGGTTTACGGCGAATACCACCAGTCACCATAATCGGCATATGGGCAACCTTGCCAATCTCTTGAGCAAATTCTAAGAAATAAGCTTCACGTGCCAAAGTCCGTCCATCTCTGGCTTGGCCTTGCATAGCAGGTGCTTCATAACTCCCCCCTGACAATTCAACCAAATCAACCGACAGATCATTTAACATTTTAACTACTTGCTGAGCATCTTCAGCACTAAAACCACCACGTTGGAAATCTGCAGAATTCAGTTTAACAGCAACTGTAAATGTTGATGACACCACCGCACGTACTGCTTTGACGATCTCAATCAAAATACGCGCACGATTTTCCAATGAACCGCCCCATTGATCTTGACGTTGGTTGCTTAAAGGCGAAAGGAACTGACTGAGTAGATAGCCATGAGCTGCATGAATTTCTACACCGGTAAATCCCGCTTTTTCACCCAAATATGCGGTATGGGCAAAACGTTGAATCACTTCGTCAATCATGGCCTGAGTCATTTCAATTGGAGTATTAAAACGATCTGACATTTTACCTAAATCTAAAGCCACAGCAGAAGGTGCCCACGTTGACTGACCTAAATTTGACTGCATTTGGCGACCTGGATGGTTGATCTGCAACCATGCTTGCGCGCCTTGAGAACGTGCGATTTGAGCCCAACGTTTGAAGTGCGCTAAATGCTGTTCATCTTCCAAGACCACCCCACCCGGTCCTGTCATCGCACGACGATCCACCATCACATTACCGGTAATGATTAAACCGACCCCACCATCTGCCCATGCCTGATACAAACGCATAAGCTCTTCTGATGGTACATGATTGAGATCTGCCATATTCTCTTCCATCGCAGCTTTTGCAATACGATTTGGAATCTGAGTACCATTAGGTAAAACTAATTTTTCAAAGACGTTCATTTTTATAGCCTCATAGAGTATGGACTTACTTTAAGATTAAAGCTCACTTTAATGTCAATCCTTTTTTTGCATTTAATTTTTATTATTTTAAGAACTAATTTTATTTAAAGACTTACATCAGAATAAAATGGTTCAATGCTTTAATAGCAAAAAAATAGAGGCCGCAAGGCCCCTATTAATATTCTGTTTTTAAATCAAACGACAACTGTTCACTCGCGAATAAACGCCAACAAATCTGGATTAATCACATCTGCATTAATGGTTAACATACCATGTGAATATCCTTTATAGGTTTTTAACCGGCCATTTTGAACCAGTTTGGCAGAAAGTACCCCTGAGTTTTCATAAGGTACAATTTGATCATCATCTCCATGCATGACTAAAACAGGCACTGAGATTTTTTTCAAATCTTCGGTAAAGTCAGTCTGTGAAAATGCAACAATTCCATCATAATGCGCTTTTGCTCCACCCATCATGCCCTGACGCCACCAATTCAATACGATGGGTTCCGAAGGTTGAGCATCTGGTCGGTTAAAGCCATAGAATGGCCCCGCTGGTAGATCATGATAAAACTGAGCACGATTTTTAAAGAGCTGATTCTGTAAGTCATCAAAGACTTCTTTGGCTAAGCCTTGCGGATTTTTTTCCGTTTTCACCATAATTGGAGGTACAGCACTGACCAATACGGCCTTTGATACATTTTCCTCACCATGACGTGCGATGTAGTGAGCAACCTCACCACCACCAGTAGAATGTCCAATATGCACTGCATTTTTAATACCCAAGTGTCTGACCACTTCTGCAACATCATCGGCATAGTGGTCCATATCATGACCATCCCATACTTGACTTGAACGTCCATGTCCGCGACGATCATGTGCAACTACACGAAAACCTTCATTTAAAAAAAACAATAACTGAGAATCCCAGTCGTCTGAGCTTAATGGCCATCCATGATGAAAAAATAATACTGGGGCATCTTTCGGTCCCCAATCTTTATAAAAAATATCAACACCATCTTTTGTCGTAACATATGCCATGTTAATTTCTCCTGTGTATGATTTACACTTTGAATAACTTATTGCTGTTCTCATTAATGTCAATAAATTACAATGTTTGATACGATTCGTATGGACCGTCATTCTATACTAGGATTAAAGTTAACTTTAAGGTCAATGCTTTTGGTGATTTTCTGATAGCAGAAATGTAAATCTATAAAAAATAAAAACACGCAAATATCAGTATTTATCATTGAAAGAAAACAGCTTTATTTTTTATTCAAGATTGTTGAGGCTTTATGTCGTTACATAATTTAAACCATTACAAATTTTCTGTTCAAAGTTTCAACGACAACCCACAGTATTTTTTATCGGTATAAAAATGAATATAAAAAAGCCAAGACTGGCTTAAAAATCTTGGCTTTAACATCTTGCAATGGAAGTTAGGCGATACGATATTTTGCCTCTTCAGAAATACGCTGTAATGCCTGACGCTGTTTTTTGAAATAAGGTAAAACATGTTCGCCAAGGCGATAAGCTTCTTCTAAATGTGGATAGCCCGCCAAGAAAAACAGATCAATCCCAATACTATTATATTCTTGAATCCGCTCGATAATCTGCGAATAACTTCCCACTAAAGCAACACCGGGTGGAATGCCAATATAGCCAAAGCCTGACCAAACATTGGGATGGATAAAGAAATCATCAACGTTTTTACTGCCTGCTTTTTCACTGTATTCTTTTTCAAAACTCAATACACGCGCCGATCTCAAACCTGCATGTGCAGCAGACGCATGTAAGCGTTGTTTTTCAGCAGCTTCATCCAAATAGCGTTGTGCCTCTGCCAAAGCTTCTTGTTCGCTACGGCGTGCAATCGTATCAATGGATAAGCCAAATTTAATATTATCTCGCCCATATCTTGCGGCACGTTTACGCACATCTGCAATCAATTCGGCAATTTCACTGGGTTTTTCAGCACGCATTAAATAATAATCAGCATGCTTTGCACCAAACTCACGGGCAGCTTCAGATGATCCTGCCGTACAAATGATCGGTAGTTCAGCTTTATTCAAAGGATATTTTAAACCGCCACCTTCTGCAGAATAATATTTGCCCTGGTAATGGAATGATTCGTTATACCAATACCCTTTCACCACATCTAAAAATTCAGTGGCACGGATATAACGGTCATCGTGCGGGGTAACATCTCCAACTTGGCGCTGAATGACCTCAGAGCCGCCATTGATAATATTCCAGACCAAACGATTCCCAGTCGCGCGCTGATACGTTGCTGCACTTTGTACTGCATTATAAGGACTAAAATGATAAGGCTGGAATGCAGTCACAAAGTTTAAGCGTTTGGTTTCTCTTGCCAATAAGGAACACACTGTCCATGGTTCTTCACCTGTAGGTGCATTTACCATCAGCGCACCTGCAAAACCGTTGATTTCAGCCGCGCGAGCCACTTGGCTAAGATAGTCGATATAGGTAAAGTCATCACCAACTTGGTAGTTTGATGTCGCACCAGTATTCTCTACACCCGCCACACGTGACCAATCACCACGATTCCTTGGATCGCCTGCTAAGTACTCTGCTTCACCGTGTAGTGGTAGACGGGTAAAAAATTCAATTCCCATGATGTTCTCCGTATAACTTAGAATTTAGCAGTCAGAGAAACACCAACTTGACGTGGGTTTCCATAAGTTAAAACATATTGTCCAGCGGGACCATTTGGACGGCCATGTACTTGATATTCTTCATTCAATAGGTTTTTAACGTAAGCATTGACTTGGTATTTGTTATTTGCACTATGGTAGCCAACATTGGCATTCCATAAGGTATATGCTTTTTGGCTTAAGATTGGATCTACCGAATAATCTTGACGGTTTACGAGGAAAAACTCACGGTCACGGTAGCTGGCATCTGTACCTACAACAACACGAGCACCATCATTGAGATTAAAGGTATATTCTCCACCCAGACCGACGGTGTATTTTGGCGAACGGACTAGACTGTTGCCTGTATTATCTGCATTAACCACATTGGTTACCGGGTTTTTATCGACGAAATCGGTATATTCGCTGTCAAGATAAGCACCAGCAAAACGTAAACGTAGATTTTCAGTCACTGAATAATCTAATTCTAATTCAGCACCTTTAACTTCAGCTTTTGGTCCATTGGCGAGAACAGAGGTCACACCGCCACCTTGTCCCTCTGTTGCAACCAGTAAATTGGTTTGAATATCTTTATAGTCATAATAAAAAATATTGGCATTTGCGATTAAATCTCCGTCCAATAACGTAGACTTTAAACCAAGTTCATAACTATTTAAGTATTCAGGATTCACGTCGGCAAGTTGGGTTAAACTGCTGGATAAACCAGTGTTAAATCCACCTGAGCGGAAACCGCGTGCGAATCTAAAATAAGTATTTAAATTAGGATTAATTTCATATTCTGGGGTGATGTCATAGGTCAACTCATTCCAAGTTTTATTGCGACTTGTTGACCCATTTGCATTTGGAGTTGGGTTATAAACTGCATTGCTATAGCCATCTTTTTTCCACCAACTGCCTTTTTTATAGTCTCCCGTTGTGATCTGAGTCAGATTGAGATCAATATCTTTTTCTTCACTGGTCCAACGTAAACCACCTGTCACTTTAAATTTATCTGTAAATTTATAAGTACTGTTACCAAAAAGTGCAAAGCTTTGAGTGGCTTGGTTATAGGTTATATCTCTAAATGCTGGCGTAGACGCAGTTTGAGAAGCAGCGCCATTTGGTAATGTTTTATTGACACGTGCACTGACTCCAGTGGAATCTAAATCCTCATTGAAATAATGAAATCCTGCAATCCAACTTAAGCGTTTTTCAGCATCAGAAGCGATACGGAACTCTTGGCTATATTGACGCCATTCATTATCACTATAGCTTCGTGCGACATCATAAGGGGTGTAATCACCATCTGAAATCGACTTTTGTGTGGTCTTATCAAAAGCAGTAATCGAAGTAAAGCTATATCCGCCCCCCAAATCTCCAGTTAAGGTTAATGACGCGCCATCATGCTGAATCTTATTGTTTTCGTCTAAATCTAAATTGGTGTCTCGCCCTTTAGGTCTTTCATAAATACCCCAATATTTACCAACACTTAAGGAACCATTACTGCCTAAACCATTATAAGTTTGGCTGTGTAGATTGACCAAAGCATCCCATTCATCATTGATTTTGCCTAGCACTTGGAAGCGAAAAGATTTTTTATCCACGTTGCCATAATCTTCACCATTGGCAATATTCTTTGCATATCCGTCACGGTCTTCAGAGTAAAAAGCCCCGCGCACCGCAACATTTTCTGAAATTTTGCCGTTGGCAGCACCTTCAAATGTTCTTAGGTTATGATCCCCTAAACCAATGGTTGCATATCCATTGGGTTTATCTAAAAAATTAGGCTTTTTAGAAATATAATTGACTGCACCCGCAGTGGTGTTTTTCCCATAGAGCGTGCCCTGTGGACCACGTAAAACTTCTATACGCTCTAAATCAAACAAGTCACCTGCACCTGCAACTGGCGCATTTAAATAAACCCCATCTGCATAAACGCCAACAGGAAATACTGTCGATGCAGCCACATCTCCCGTACCTAGACCACGAATATACCAACGTGGACGACTATCCCCATCTGGGTTTTCAGCTGCAGCATTTGGTGTATAGGTTAAAACATCCCCAATAAAAGTAGAGCCTTTCGCAGCCAAGTCCTTGCCCGAAACAGCAGTAATTGCAGTTGGAACTTTTTGAATATTTTGCGCCCGATATTGTGCAGTGACGATCACATCACTTAATTTTTTGACATCTTTGGCTTTTTCAACCTGTGCTTGTTGTGCTGGTGTAGTCTCGATCTCTTCATTTGCAATAGCCAGTGTTGAAACACTCGCCGTTACGCCCCACATAGCAGTTAAAATACTCTGCCTAATTTTTGTAACCTTAAACATGCTGACTCCATTTAAATAAATCTATTCTTGTTATTGGCAACTTTTGTGCCATTCTATTTATTTAAATATTTTCAATATGTTATATAAAAAATCATAAAAAAAATATTTATTTTTGCTGATAGATAGACATTTTTAATTGTCGTATTGTTGTTATTTCAACATTTTGCTGTTTTTTATTTTTAATGATATCTACTAAGAATAAATTTATAAAAAAGCCATACAAAAGTATGGCTATTGGTTAAATCAAAAGAAAATAAAAATCTATTTAATTTAGAATTTATAGCTAAATTGTCCTTGTATAGTCAATGGACGCATTGGCTGTAAAAACTCGCTATTTGCACCAGCTAAACCATTTACGAAATTACGTTCATTGGTCAAATTAAGAATATTTAAGCCTACTGTCCACTGCGGTTGACGATAATAAAGTCCCAAATCTAAATTATAATTATTGGGTACCTTTACGGTCTGACTTAGATTGGTATACCAGTTACTTGTCCACCAGCCCGATAAGTTTAGTCCAAAACCTGACTGGTGCTGATAGTCCACATAAGCACTTGCAGAATATTTAGGAATGCCTGCTGCATCATAACGTCCTGCTTTGCGTTGGTTTAAAGCATTGCTATCGCCCCATACCGTCGCATTGTCTGCATGGAAACCAAAAGGTGAAAAACCAGCCGGAATAATGGAAGAATATTCAGCATTGAGATAGGTTAAGTTTGCCCCGATCGCGATATTTTTTTGTAGCTGCCAACGTAATGATGATTCAAGGCCTTTAATTTCAAAACGCGCCATATTGCCATTGGTATCAGGTGATAAATCGCGCTTCTGTTCAAAACCACTGAGCGTTAACAGAAGTTGATCAGTGATCGGCTCGTATTTCACTCCCACTTCTTTTAATTCACTTTGGCTGTCAAAAGCCAAAGGATTTAGCTGATTTCCAGCGCCCCAAATTAAAAATGGACCAAATACACCCGTATTCAAAGCTGTACTTTTATCATAAGTAAAATATAGGGTACTTTTTTCAGTAGGTTTAATAAAGGTACTGGCTTGATAGCTGAGTAAACTGTATTTATTGGAATCTGAGCGGACATCTGTAGGGACTAAAACCAGTGGATTCTCTAATTTTGCTTTTATAGAACTATGATTAATTCCCAGATTAATCCCAAAAACATCATTAAAGGTAAAATTTTGCTGTGTAAATACGCTGTAAGTGTCCCAAAAGCCTGTTCCTGTATAAACTGCACCACCTCCATTGGGAGGAAAACCGCCTTTTTCAGCATATAAGCCATGACCCACAGGGTACATTCGAGGTAGATTTAAATAGCCAAAATACTGCGAATACTGTGGAACACCAGCCTGCCCAATCCAGCTTCCAGTCGAACCGCCATGATTGACCAACCCCAATAAATCTCCAGGGTTTTTCTGTGATGGATCATTGGTTAAATCATAAGGATTGATATTAAAACTATTGTTTGCTGCGAGAGAAGTAAATTTCTCATGCCGATAAGCGCCACCTGTACTGCTTTTATTGTTGATTTTGACACCCAATAGCTCAAAGTCATGATCGCCTAAAAACTCTAAGCGGTTGTCCAATAATTCATGGTCCAAATCGGTAAAGAAACTCCCAACGGAGTCACCCAAATCACGACTCTTTTGAAATAGCGTACTATTGGCCACAGACCAATTTTCATTGATATCTTTGACCAGTTTAAATTGTGTACTAAAGCGCTTTGCACTGTTTTTATCTTCACCCCGACCAGAAACATCATCATCTAATTTGACTAAGCCATTGCCTGCGATTGATGGATCATAGACCCAGCCTCGAATTGTACCCGCTTGATCAGCAGTGGAACTTGGCAAAGGAGAAGTCTGTACTGGACCTACAGCAATATATTGATTTTTGTCATTCTTCTGCCGAGTTTGCCAACCAATCACTTTAGAGTGAGCTGCACCAGACTCAAAGACTGGAGACCAAAAGTTTGAACCGTTTTGAATAATCGGGGTCGCTCTGCCTTTATAGTAAAGCCCTTGATCAACGGATTGTTGTGTCGCTCTGTTCCAACCATGCGTCACATTAAAATCTGAATAATCGTCATAACTGATATTCCAGTCAACCCGCAGACTGTCATCTGGACGCCAAGCCAAAGCACCATAAAATGCATTAAAATTATTTTTTACATTGTCATAATAGTCATCTGTTCGTTGTGCTGTTGCACTGACACGAAATGCCAATTCTTTAGAAATAGGTGCAGTATGATCAATACTGACTGAGAAATTAGGCTCAGCACCTTGCCCTGCATAAATTGAACCCACTGATCCCGAAATCGTAGTTTGTGCTTTATTAAAATTCGGTTTTTTGGTGAGATAATTAATATATCCCCCTGAACCTGACGTCGGTGCAAAAATTACTCCCGTTGGTCCCGCAACAATATCAGCAGCTTCATAGGCATTTAAATTGGTCGGATGTCGGGTACTGTATATTCGTTGGCTATCTTGAAAAACTTCGGAGTTTTGACCTCGTATTTGTGGCGCGAAATTGGCATTTTGCCCACCTCCTCTGGTGATACTTGGAGCATACTTAACCAAATCATCTGCACTACGAATAACATCTTCACGAAACTGTTGTTCTGATACTTGTGAAACGACACGTGGGGTATCTAGCACAGAACTATCCGTTCCATAAATCGAAGTGACTTTACGCTTGGGAAGAATGGTAGCTTTTTTATTTGCCCCTGTCACCACAACATCAGCTAAGGTAATTACATCACCATCAGAATCCTTGGCTTGCTCTAAGGTTTCTTCAGCAAAAATAGCGCATGGAAAAATTGCCCCAAATAGCCCTAGCGCAATCACCAGTGGCTGTAATTGAAAGTTCTGTTTCATATCACACTCAGTAAAATAAATTTACACTGCGTTACGCAAAGCCTATGCCAATCTTTAAATAGGCAAAACTCAAATATAAGACATTGATTTTTATTAATTTTAAATAGCCTTCATTGATATACAACTTTTATGTATGTTTATTTTTTCAACAGAAATGCTGAAAAAGCAACAGTGACAAAAAACACAATGCTTATAATTAATTGATAAATATTAGAAAAATATAAAAAAGAATTGGCATTCATTGTGCAATCTCCTCTGGATACGTTCTAACTGAGTATTTTTAATGACACATGAAACCTTGTTACTCTCACGTCGAAAATTTTTAACCCAGAGTCTTACTGCGCTCGGTGGCGTTTCTTTAATCAGTGGTTTATCTGCTTGTGGACAATCTCCACAACCTAGCGCTGACTCCCAAAGTTCACTTTCCAGTACCCCTAAGCATGGTGGAACAATTCGATTAGGGCTGATTGGTGGACAACAATCAGGTAGCCTTGACCCTCACCTTTCAGCTTCAGGAAGTGGGATTACCCGTGGATTTGCGATTTATAATAAGCTCTGGGAGTGGGACGAAAACATGCTTCCTCGTCTTGCTTTGGCTGAATTTGCAGAACCTAATCATAATGCCAGCGAATGGACCATACGACTGCGTAAAGGTTTAGAATTTCATCATGCTAAAACCGTCAGCGCAGATGATGTCATTTTTTCATTGCAACGTTTAACAGATCCAAAGCTTGCCTCACCTTTTCGGAATCTTGTGCAATGGATTGATCGTGATCGTATCCAAAAATTAGATCAATATACGGTACGCATCCCTTTTATTAGTTCAATTGCTGGCTTTGTTGCGCTGCCTGAAACTTGGGTCAATTTTGGTGGTATTGTCCCCACTGATTTTGATCCCATTCATAACCCTGTGGGCGCAGGTCCTTATAAAGTCAAAGAATTTATCCCCGGTCAACGTTCAGTCTTTACTCGGTTTGAAAACTACTTTAAAGCAGATCGGCCTTATGCAGATCGTTTTGAAGTCATTGACTTTAAAGATCAAGTTTCTCGACTAAATGCATTATTGGCAGGACAAATTGATCTTGCAAATGCGATTTCACCTGAATACATTAAAATTTTAGAGCAAGCAAAACATATTCAAACGGTTCGTTCTCAAACCAATACCCACAATAGTTTTGACTTTAATACTCAACAGGCACCATTTAATGATCCCAAAGTCCGCCAAGCATTTCGTTTAATCGCCGACCGTCAAGAGCTGATACAACGGGGTTTAAACGGTCAGGGACGCATCGCCAATGATCTATATTCTCCACAGGATCCAGCATTTCTAAATTTGCCACAACGTCAACAAGACATTACGGAAGCCAAGAATTTATTGGCTCAAGCGGGCTTTAAAGATGGCTTAAGCGTTGAACTGATTACCCCCGTTGGCAACGCCCAACCTGCCCTGATATTTGCAGAACAAGCAAAGAAAGCCAATGTCAGTATTCGGGTCAAACAAGTTGATTTAGCTACCTTTAATGGACCTGATCGGAGTAAATGGCAATTCTCCAGTAATGCAACCAACGTGGGTACACCGTATTTATCCACTGCTGTAGTGAATGATGCACCAATTTCAACAACCAATCGTGTCAACTTTAAAGACCCAGAATATAGTGAGCTGTTTTATAAAGCACTGGCTGAACCCGATTTAGCCAAGCGTAAAGTGTATTTGGCTCAGGCACAAAAAATTCAACATGAACGTGGTGGAATGCTGATTTGGGGTTTTAGCCATAGCATAGATGCTGCATCGAAACAGATCGGAGGATTAGCGACAGAACACACTATTTTCCCAACGTGGCGTTTTGAGAAATTATGGAACAATCAAGCCTAAAATAAAATTTACAGAGCCTTAACACCAGCAAGCATCTGCTGTAGTCAGCGATCTTCTGACTTTTCAAGGACGAAAAGTCAATCCACTATGGGGCACTGATGGCGCATACTGACTATTGCAGCCCAGCACAACAACTTTTATGTTGCTGATCAAAATCGTGAATAAAACTTTCATGTTGTACACATTCAGTTTATAAAAATCAGGCTTATATAAATCATGCTTATACAAAGCAATAAAATTTGAACGCTGTTTTTATTTTAACTACTCATATCTTTAGGCACTAAAAAAGCTGCCGTAGCAGCTATTTCATTCAGCATCCAAAGACTACTTGGGTACGGTAATCACGGATAATTTTTCTACCCCTACTCGCTCAATACTGGCAAGTAATTTTGCAACTGTTCCATAAGGAATGGTCTCATCGGCATTTAAATTCAAAGCCAATTTAGGGTTACTGTTTTTACGTGACTGAATCTCTTTTTCAAAACTTGCCAAAGTTACTTTATCCTTGTCAAGGAAGATTTCTCCTTGCGGATTAACACTAATGACAACCGCTTTATTCTGATCCGTTGACTGCGTCGGTGCAGCCTTGGGTAAATTTACTTTCACGGTATTGGTTAACAGGGGTGCTGTAACGATAAACACGATGAGTAAAACCAGCATTACATCAACCAATGGCGTAATGTTAATTTCACTCACCACATCATCTTCTTGGGAGGTTGAAACGGCCATTATGCAAACACTCCTTTTTCTTTGACTTCTTTACTGGATGCATCATGATTAACTACAGTATTTCCAGTGGTATTTTTTGGCTTAGCAACAGGTAACTGAAAACCCGCTTTTTGATTTAAACTGACAAAATCAGTGGCAAAATCATCGAGGTCTGCACCGATGGTTTTAACTTTACGTATGAAATAGTTGTAAGCCAACACAGCGGGTACCGCCACAGCAATACCAATACCTGTAGCAATCAAGGCCTCACCAATTGGCCCTGCAACCACATCCATACTTGCATTACCTGAATGTGCAATGGCCTGTAAGGCATGAATAATCCCAAACACGGTTCCAAATAGTCCAATGAACGGTGCGTTATTGCCAATCGAAGCCAATAATGCAGAACCTTTTTCCAACTGACGACGTTCAGTTAAAATTTGCTTGCGTAAATGACGCTCTAATAAATCCTGACGACTCCAACTGTTTTGCAAATCTTGATGAGTCTTTTCATCTGCCTCAATCAAGGTTTGAAAACCTGCATTTGCAACACGGGCTGTAAGGCCTTCACCTTGTTGTGATTGAGTCACTGCCTCAGGCAAATTTTTGGCTTTCCAAAAGGCTTCGACAAAAACCTTACTTTGCTTGCTGGCTTTCTGTGTCTGTACCACTTTAACCACGATCAACACCCATGTGACGATGGAGAAAGCAACCAATAACCAGATTGTGCCGTCATGGATTAATGAATTTATGTCTGTCATGTAGATATCCTCTTAATTTAAAATAGTTTATTTCGGTAATTGATAATGAATTGGAACATCAACCCAACCTTCGACAGGTGTTTTACCTTTTAAGGCCGGTGAAAATTTCCATTGCTTTACTGTTCTTACAGCCGCGCTGTCTAAAAGTTTTTTGCCGCTACTTTGTTTAACCGTTACGCTATCTGGGCTACCGTTTGGCAATACTTTGACCCTTAAAATCACCGAGCCTTCCCAACCACGTTCTAAGGCCTGTTCAGGGTACTCTGCTGCAGGGTTGCTTAGATAACCTGCATAACCCTTGGCTTCTGTCACAGGTAAATTGTCATCAGTAGGCTTCACTGGTTCTGCTGTTTTTGGAGCAGGTTCAGCGCTCAGTTTTT
>Ga0256908_1000414_pt1 | contig 17664 bp, 26 predicted proteins | sample MC6MC0761MT_FD_186331 | JGI IMG/M metagenome (GOLD analysis project Ga0256908, IMG submission 186331) | Metatranscriptome of enriched soil aggregate microbial communities from Iowa State University, Ames, United States - MC6-MC0761-MT... | ecosystem: Environmental > Terrestrial > Soil >... | reverse complement strand
GCGGGAGGTATGGACGCGGCGGCCGCCGACGGTAAGTCGGCTCGGCCCGGTCCGGGATTCGCAGTTGCGGCGGGCGGCGGAGAACCGAGTACGCCGAAGAAGACCACAGCCGCGGCCGCGAGGAATCTCGCTGCCGGGCGCCGCCGAAGAACCATGCGGATGCTCCTGGGGAACAGAAGAGGGGAGGGATGAAGCGCAGCGGACGGAAACCCAACCCTCTGAACTCACAGAAACAAATATCAGACGAAACACACATTCGCTCCCTGGACCGGGTGAACGTGGAGTGGATTCCGGACGGCCCGAGGTCGGTACCGATCCAGATATGTACGTCGGAGCGACTCAGCCGGTTGCGGCCGCGCGCCGGTAGCCCTTGATCGCCGGGTACACGAACACGGCCATCATGCCGAACGACCACGCGAGGGTCTGCAGCACGGGTTCGAGGATCGGCCCGCCCATCGCCAACCCGCGCATCGCATCGATCGCGCACGACATCGGCTGCGCCGCCACTATGGGCTGCAGCCACGTCGGGTACGCCATGACTGGCACGAAACCCGAATTGAAGAACATCAGCAGCGTGCAGCCGATCGAGACGAGTTCCACCAGAGGCGCGTCGCCGGACACCGTGGCCAGCGCCGTCACCATCATCGCGAAGCCCATGCCGAAGATCACCGGCAGGATCACGAGCAGCACGCTCGGCAGGAATCCCTGGGTCAGCCGGAATCCGAGGAAGAGACCCACCACGAGAATGACGATGGTGGTGATCGTCACGCGCACGGCTTCGGCCATCATGCGGCCCACCAGGCCGGCGGCCCGGTGGATCGGAAGCGTCCAGAACCGCGACAGCAGGCCGGTCTTCCGTTCGGCTCGCAAACCGACGGCGCTGACGATCGAGCCGAACATGGCACCGATCAGGATGATCATCGGGACCTGACCGTAGACCGCGGGCTGGCCAGTCGCTGCCGTCACGGTGTTGCCGATGACGATCCGGAACATCACGAGGGTCAGGGCCGGATAGAGCAGGGCCTGGATCATCGTGGAGGGATCCCGCGACCAGCGCGTGAGGAGGCGCTTGCACTGGACCGTGCTGTGCACCCACAACGCCTTGAAGGACTTCTCCGGCCAGGCCTCGGTGGGCGGCGGGAAATCGATGGAGGAAGCAGACGCGCGCGCCGCTCGGCTCGACGTCATCGTGCGTTCCGGGGACTCACTCATTTGCGCCTCATACTCGCCCACACGGCCAGTGGCGCGAAGGCCACGACCAGACCCACACACCACGCGACTGCCGGAAAGAGCGACGACGAGGTGACCCCGCCCTCCGCCATGTCCCGCATCGCGAACGAGAACTGCGAGATCGGCTGGTTACGCACGAACGGCCGGATCCATTCGGGGAACCCGGTCTCCGGCACGAACCCGCACGACAGCATGCCGAGGATCAGCTGCGGCAGCGCCAACGCCTGGGACGTGGCCTCGGGGGATTTCGCCAGGGTGCCGATCGCGTCCGCACCCAGTGACAGCGCCACGCTGATCGACAGCGCCAACGCGCAGAACAGTGCTGCCTGCGCCGCGCCCGCGCTGAAACGGAAGCCGATGGCGTAGCCGTACGCCAAAGCCGCCACGAGGGTGATCACGGACCGTATGAGGGCTCGGGTCATGCGCGAGAGAAGCGGAACCGGCCCCGCGACGGGCATTGTCTTGAGTCTGGTCGTCAGGCCGAGCAGCGACTCCACCGAGGCGACCTGCGACGCCGAGATCGCCGTGAAGGCCATCGCCTGCAACACGATGATCGGCATGAGGAACTGCGCGTAGTCGACGCCCTGGAGCTTCATCACGAAGCGCAGCGGCAGATAGAAGCCGACGGTGAAGATCAGCGGCGCGATCACTGCGACCGCGAGTTCTCCGGTCTTCACCATCGTCTTGAGGCTGCGACCCGTGAGCGCGAGCCACTGCTGGAACCCGTTGGGGTCGGGGCGTCGGTGCGAGCCGATGCGCCTCGCGGGCACCGTGACCGCGGCACGCTTGGACGCCGCCGACACCGCCAGGCCGTTCGCCGCGCTGTTCGTGCTGGAGGTCATCGCTCGGCCCCCGGAGCGGAATGACCGGTCAGGGACAGGAAGACGTCGTCGAGGGACGGCCGGCGCAGCGCGATGTCGGCGAGTTCGATGCCCGCAGCGTCCAGGCGGCGCAGCGCCTCGGACAGCGTGGCGGCGCCGTCGGGGGCCGGCACGGACACGCGATCGGCGCCTTCGGCGATCTCGGTGCGAATCTCGTGGGGGACCAGGTTGCCGAGCGCATGGACCGCCCACGGCAGCTTCTGCGGATCCAGTGGAACGACCTCGCAGTAGCTGCCGCCCGTGCGTTCCTTGAGCTGATCCGCGGTGCCCTCCGCGATGACCATGCCCCGGTCGATGACGATGATGTTGTCGCTGAGCAGGTCCGCCTCCTCGAGATACTGCGTGGTCAGCAGCACCGTGATGCCCTGCTCCTTGAGGGTGTCGACGAGCGCCCACACACCCTGGCGGCTGCGCGGGTCGAGACCCGTCGTCGGCTCGTCCAGGAACACCACCTCCGGGCGCACGACCAGCCCGCATGCGATGTCGATGCGTCGGCGCATGCCGCCGGAATAGCCACGGACCGGCCGCTTGCCGGTGTCGAGGAGATCGAACTCACTGAGCAGGTCCTGCGCACGCTGCTTCGCCGACGCGCGGTCCAGGCCCATCAGCCGGCCGAACAGTTCGATGTTCTCCCGACCCGACAGGGTCTCGTCGAGCGCGGCGTACTGACCCGTCATCATGATCGATCGGCGGACGTCGGCAGCGTGCGTGACGACGTCGTGGCCGGCGACCAGCGCCCGCCCGCGGTCGGGGCGCAGGAGCGTGGACAGAACCTTGACCGTCGTCGTCTTGCCGGCGCCGTTGGGGCCGAGAATGCCCAGAACCGTCCCGCGCTTGGCTTCGAAGCTGACGCCCTGCAAGGCCTTCACATCTCCGAAGGACTTGTGGACGTCGTCGACGAGCACGGCTGCGTCCTGGAAAATTGGCATCGACACTCCGCTAGTTCACCTGGGTCGGATGGCTGACCGCCAGTCGGGGGCCACGGGTCCATCCTTCGTCGACGTGTATTCCCGCCGCTGCCGGGGAATGTTACCCGCGTGGCCTACGCCACACGGCCCTCGCGGACGGACGCGGCACCCGATTCCCCACACATAGCGGCCGTTCCGGGCGGTGGACGACCTCGAAGTCAGTCCCAGATCCCGATCGTTTCCAGATGCCGCACCAGACGCTTCGCGCCGTCGTCGAAATGTGCCCGCGTCTCGGCGGCGACACCCGCGTGGTCCCGAGCGGCCAGTGCCGAGACGAGGCGCCCGTGGCTGGCCACGGCCTCGTCACCCCACTCGCGATCCGCCGAATAGAAGTGCACCGGCGTGTACCGGGTCGCTCCCAGGAGGAACCACGACAGCTTCCGGGCCCCGGCCAGACGATTGATGATCCGGTGGAAGCCGAACTCGAGCTCCTCGATCCGGACCGCGTCCGCGAGATCGACCGCGCGTCGCAGCTGGTCGTTGATCGCGGTCAGTTCCGCCAGGGCGTCGTCGTCGACGTGGTCGACGGCGCGGACGGCCAGCTCCTCGGCGATGCGCCCCTGCAGCCAGAAGACGTCGTTGACGTCGTCCCGGCTCAGCGGCGCGACGACGTAGCCGCGGTGGGGGACCAGCTCGACGAGTCCCTCACCCCGCAGGGTCAGCAGGGCCTCGCGCACCGGGGTCACGCTCACGCCCAGTTCCGCGGCGGTCTCGTCGAGGCGGATGAAGTCGCCCGGACGGACCCCGCCCGACATGATCACGTTGCGCACGTGCACGGCAACGTCGTCGGACAACTGCGGTCGGCGTCGAAGACTTCCGGTCGACCGGGCTGCGGGCGGGGCCATGACTACTCCTCGGCGGGACGCGTGTGCCCGCCTCGTTCGCGGCTGCCCGATCGGATACCCGACTCGGGACCTGCTGGTGTGATGCGTGCAACACATCGGGTCGGATCAAATATATCGGGTCCGGTGGGGTCGAGGTCGCGGCCGACCCGCGCGTCAGGCGCGAGTCACCCAGACGGTGATGTCGGCGTGGACGACCTCCGCGCCCGTGCGGTCGGTGATCGACACCGGAATCGTCAGCTCGGTGCCCTCGGTGACGGCCTCGAAGTCCGGGATCGGGTCGAGCCGTGCGGTGGCCCGCAGCCGCGACTGCGCCTTCGCGACGTAGCGCACGTTCATCGCCTTGGGGATCCAGCGATGGGTCGCCGGCACCGTCGCTTCGGCGAGCATGCCCATCGCGGCCTCGGCGAGATTGCACGCCGCGATCGCGTGGAACGTTCCTATGTGGTTGTGCACGCCCCACCATTTCGGGGCGCTCACTTCGCAGTGTCCGGGCTCGAGACGCCGGACGGTGGGGAGCACTGTCGCGAAGTACGGCACTCGTGTACACATGCCGATCGAGAACAGTGCGCGCCCGAATCCGTTGGCGGGCAACTTCTGCCAGCTTCGGTAGGTGGCGGTGGGAGCGGTCGTCATGGACCGATCTTACTTGTCGGTAAGTTGATTGGGTCCGATTTGCCCGCTGACCTCGCATGTCGGGGGAACTGCGATTTGATCTCTGGGGTCCGCTACGGCATACTGATCGGGTTGCCTTGACCGGGACGCGCTCCGTTGCGACCTGAGTCAGGCTGGATGAAAGTCGAGTATCGGGACGAAGTGCCTGGTCACGACGATGCAAGACGGAAGCAGTACCCAACGTTTGCGCCCCTCGCGGGCGCATCCGGTGCGGTTCTCGCGGCTCCTGGAAAGGGATTTCCGGGGCTCGGGAATGAGTGGCTGGGCGACACGCCCGACCGCGTGGGCCGGAGAACCATGACACATGAACAGCGGCAGCGGATCGAGTGATGTCTCGATCGCGAGTGTGTGTTGTTCGTGTCGTGTTTCAGCCGAGGGCTGTGCAGACGAGGTAGTCCCCGGCTCGTTCGGGTTCTACGAAACGCGGCAAGAAAAGGACACAAGCGTGGCGGGACAGAAGATCCGCATCAGGCTCAAGGCCTATGACCACGAGGCGATCGACGCGTCAGCGCGCAAGATCGTCGAGACGGTGACCCGTACCGGGGCCCGCGTGGTCGGCCCGGTGCCGTTGCCTACCGAGAAGAACGTGTACTGCGTCATCCGCTCGCCGCACAAGTACAAGGACTCGCGCGAGCACTTCGAGATGCGTACTCACAAGCGGCTGATCGACATCCTCGACCCGACGCCGAAGACGGTCGACGCGCTCATGCGCATCGACCTTCCGGCCAGCGTCGACGTGAACATCCAGTGAGCTTGGGAAGACGCAGCGGAGATATCAAATGACTAATCAGATCAAGGGAATCCTGGGCACCAAGCTCGGCATGACCCAGGTCTTCGACGAGAACAACCGGGTCGTCCCGGTCACCGTCGTCAAGGCTGGGCCGAACGTCGTCACCCAGATCCGTACCGAAGAGCGTGACGGCTACAGCGCCGTGCAGCTGGCGTTCGGCGCCATCGACCCCCGCAAGGTGAACAAGCCGACTTCCGGCCAGTTCGCCAAGGCCGGCGTCACCCCGCGTCGCCACATCGTCGAGCTCCGCGTTGCCGACGCCTCCGAGTACGAGGTGGGCCAGGAGCTGACGGCCGAGGTGTTCGAGGACGGCGCATACGTCGACGTCACCGGCACCAGCAAGGGCAAGGGCTTCGCCGGCACCATGAAGCGTCACGGCTTCGCCGGCCAGGGCGCCTCGCACGGTGCACAGGCCGTTCATCGTCGCCCGGGTTCCATCGGTGGCTGTGCCACCCCCGGTCGCGTGTTCAAGGGCATGCGCATGTCGGGCCGCATGGGCTCCGACCGCATCACGACGCAGAACCTCTCGGTCCACAAGGTGGATGCCGAGAACGGCCTGCTGCTGATCAAGGGTGCGATCCCCGGCCGCAAGGGCGGCCTCGTGATCGTCAAGACCGCAGTGAAGGGTGGTGCTTCGGCATGACCGAGACCGCAACCAAGCTGACCCTCGACGTCAAGGCTGCCGGTGGCAACACCAACGGCACCGTCGATCTCCCCGCCGAGATCTTCGACGCGACCGCGAACATCGCTCTGATGCACCAGGTCGTCGTCGCGCAGCTCGCTGCGGCACGTCAGGGCACGCACTCCACCAAGACCCGCGGCGAGGTCCGCGGCGGTGGCAAGAAGCCGTACCGCCAGAAGGGCACCGGCCGCGCACGTCAGGGCTCGACCCGTGCGCCGCAGTTCGCCGGCGGTGGCGTCGTCCACGGCCCGCAGCCGCGCGACTACTCGCAGCGCACCCCCAAGAAGATGAAGGCTGCCGCTCTCCGTGGCGCCCTCTCCGACCGGGCTCGCAGCGAGCGCATCCACGTCATCACCGAACTGGTCGCCGGGCAGGTCCCGTCCACCAAGACGGCGAAGTCGTTCCTGGGCGAGCTGTCCGACCGCAAGAAGTTCCTGCTGGTCGTCGGCCGCGAGGACATCGCCGCGTGGAAGAGCGTCCAGAACCTGGAAGGCGTGCACCCAATCGCACCCGACCAGCTCAACACCTACGACGTGCTCAACAGCGATGACGTCGTGTTCAGCCTCGAGGCTCTGAACACCTTCATCGCGGGCCCGGCCAAGAACGAGGAGGAGAGCAAGTGACCACCATCGCCGACCCCCGCGACATCTTGCTGGCCCCGGTCATCTCCGAGAAGTCCTACGGACTGATCGAGGAAGGCACCTACACCTTCCTGGTGCACCCGGACTCGAACAAGACGCAGATCAAGATCGCCGTCGAGAAGGTCTTCGGTGTCACCGTGACGAGCGTCAACACCGCCAACCGTCAGGGCAAGCGCAAGCGGACCCGCTTCGGTTACGGCAAGCGCAAGGACACCAAGCGTGCGCTCGTGACCCTCTCGGCCGACAGCAAGCCCATCGAGATCTTCGGAGGCCCGGTCGCGTAAGCGTCTGGGACTTGACGAGATATAGAGGACGAGAAGACTCATGGCAATCCGTAAGTACAAGCCGACTACCCCGGGCCGCCGCGGCTCGAGCGTCTCGGACTTCGCCGAGATCACTCGGTCGACGCCCGAGAAGTCGCTCATTCGCCCGCTGCACGGTCGCGGTGGTCGTAACGCCCACGGTCGCATCACCACCCGCCACAAGGGTGGCGGTCACAAGCGCGCCTACCGGCTGATCGATTTCCGTCGCAACGACAAGGACGGCGTGCCGGCCAAGGTCGCTCACATCGAGTACGACCCCAACCGCACCGCTCGTATCGCGCTGCTGCACTACGCGGACGGCGAGAAGCGCTACATCATCGCCCCCAAGGGCCTGGTGCAGGGCGCCCCGATCGAGTCCGGCGCAGGCGCCGACATCAAGCCGGGCAACAACCTGCCGCTGCGCAACATCCCCACCGGTACCACCATCCACGCGGTGGAGCTGCGTCCGGGCGGCGGCGCCAAGATGGCCCGTTCCGCCGGCGCCAGCATCCAGCTGCTGGGCAAGGAAGGCACCTACGCCACGCTGCGTATGCCGTCCGGTGAGATCCGTCGCGTCGACGTGCGCTGCCGCGCCACCGTCGGCGAGGTCGGCAACGCCGAGCAGTCGAACATCAACTGGGGCAAGGCCGGCCGTATGCGGTGGAAGGGCGTTCGCCCGACCGTCCGTGGTGTGGTCATGAACCCGGTCGACCACCCGCACGGTGGTGGTGAGGGTAAGACCTCCGGTGGTCGCCACCCGGTCAGCCCGTGGGGTAAGCCCGAGGGCCGCACCCGCAAGAACAAGGCGAGCGACAAGCTCATCGTCCGCCGTCGCCGTACCGGCAAGAACAAGCGCTAGGAGGGAGTGAAGGATGCCACGCAGCCTGAAGAAGGGCCCGTTCGTCGATGACCACCTCCTTGCGAAGGTGGACGTGCAGAACGAGAAGGGCACCAAGCAGGTCATCAAGACCTGGAGCCGTCGTTCCACGATCATTCCGGACTTCATCGGTCACACGTTTGCCGTCCATGACGGACGCAAGCACGTTCCGGTGTTCGTTTCGGATTCGATGGTTGGCCACAAGCTCGGAGAGTTTGCACCGACCAGGACGTTCAAGGGCCACATCAAGGACGACCGGAAGAGCAAGCGTCGATGAGTACTGAAACCCAGAACCCCACCGCGAAGGCGGTCGCGCGCCATGTGCGCGTGACCCCCATGAAGGCGCGCCGTGTCGTGGACATCGTCCGCGGCAAGTCGGTCGACGAGGCTCTCGCGATCCTCAAGTTCGCACCGCAGGCCGCTGCCGAGCCGGTCGCGAAGGTGATCGCCAGCGCAGCTGCCAACGCGCAGAACAACCTGAACCTGGATCCCGCCACGCTCGTCGTCGCGACGGCGTTCGTGGACGAGGGTGCGACCCTCAAGCGGTTCCAGCCGCGCGCACAGGGCCGGGCCTTCCGGATCCGCAAGCGTTCGAGCCACATCACGGTCATCGTTGAGAGCCGGGCGAATGTGTCCGCTTCAGCGGGTCGTAACCGCCGGAAGGGAAGTGGTCAGTAGTGGGCCAGAAGATCAACCCGCACGGCTTCCGTCTCGGCATCACGACCGACTGGAAGTCGCGCTGGTACGCAGACAAGCAGTACGCGGAGTACGTCAAGGAAGACGTCGCGATCCGTAAGCTCCTCGCCACCGGCATGGAGCGCGCGGGCATCGCGAAGGTCGAGATCGAGCGCACCCGTGACCGTGTGCGTGTGGACATCCACACCGCGCGTCCGGGCATCGTCATCGGTCGCCGTGGCGCCGAGGCCGATCGCATCCGCGCCGAGCTCGAGAAGCTGACCGGCAAGCAGGTCCAGCTGAACATCCTCGAGGTCAAGAACGCCGAGGCCGAGGCCCAGCTCGTGGCACAGGGTGTCGCCGAGCAGCTCTCGAACCGTGTGGCGTTCCGTCGTGCGATGCGCAAGGCCATCCAGTCGGCCATGCGTCAGCCGAACGTCAAGGGCATCCGCGTGCAGTGCTCGGGCCGCCTCGGCGGCGCCGAGATGAGCCGCTCGGAGTTCTACCGCGAAGGTCGCGTTCCGCTGCACACGCTGCGTGCGGACATCGACTACGGCCTGTACGAGGCCAAGACCACCTTCGGTCGCATCGGCGTGAAGGTCTGGATCTACAAGGGCGACATCGTCGGCGGCAAGCGTGAGCTGTCCGCCGCGGCCCCGGCCGAGCGCCCGCGTCGCGAGCGTCCGAGCCGTCCGCGTCGCTCCGGTGCTGCCGGCACCACGGCGACCAGCACCGAGGCCGGTCGCGCTGCGACCGCAACCGCCGATGCTCCCGCTTCTACCGAGCAGAAGGAGGGCTGACGCATGTTGATCCCGCGCCGGGTCAAGCACCGCAAGCAGCACCACCCGAGCCGTTCGGGCGCCGCCAAGGGCGGCACCCAGGTGGCATTCGGTGAGTACGGCATCCAGGCTCTCGAGCCGGCCTACATCACCAACCGGCAGATCGAGTCCGCTCGTATCGCCATGACTCGCCACATCAAGCGTGGCGGCAAGATCTGGATCAACATCTTCCCGGATCGTCCGCTCACGAAGAAGCCTGCCGAGACCCGCATGGGTTCCGGTAAGGGTTCGCCGGAGTGGTGGGTCGCGAACATCAAGCCCGGACGGGTCATGTTCGAGATGAGCTACCCGAACGAGGAGATCGCCCGCGAGGCCCTGCGCCGCGCGATGCACAAGCTCCCGTGCAAGTGCCGGATCGTGACGAGGGAGGAGCAGTTCTGATGGCAACCACCAGCCCTGCTGCAGAGCTCCGCGAGCTGACCGACGAAGAACTGGTCACCAAGCTCCGCGAGGCGAAGGAAGAACTGTTCAACCTTCGTTTCCAGATGGCCACCGGCCAGCTGGACAACAACCGCCGGCTGCGCACGGTCCGTCACGAGATTGCGCGCATCTACACCGTCCTGCGCGAGCGCGAGCTCGGCCTGGCCGCTGGTCCGGACGCAGGAGACGCGGCATGAGTGAGGATAAGGCAGTGAGCACCAACAGCACCGAAGAGCGCGGTAGCCGCAAGGTCCGCACCGGTTACGTGGTCTCCGACAAGATGGAGAAGACCATCGTGGTCGAGCTGGAGGACCGGGTGAAGCACCCGCTCTACGGCAAGATCATCCGTCGGACCACGAAGGTCAAGGCGCACGACGAGAACGGCACCGCCGGCATCGGCGATCGCGTGCAGCTGATGGAGACCCGCCCGTTGTCGGCCACCAAGCGCTGGCGTCTGGTCGAGGTCCTCGAGAAGGCCAAGTAAGAGCCGAAGTATGTATCCAGTACGATGGTGGGGTTGCCCTGCGAAAGCAGTGGTGGCCCCACCATCGGCGGGTACGGACCGCGCGCGTCGGGTCGGAAATCTGCCGCGCACGATCAGCACGAGCCACTGCGGTTCGTACTGGTCGAAACAAGCCAGGTCAAGGAGAAGTTAGTGATTCAGCAGGAGTCGCGACTGCGCGTCGCCGACAACACGGGTGCCAAGGAGATTCTCTGCATCCGCGTTCTCGGTGGCTCGTCTCGTCGCTACGCCGGGATCGGCGACATCATCGTCGCCACCGTCAAGGACGCAACCCCGGGTGGAAACGTGAAGAAGGGCGACGTGGTCAAGGCCGTCGTCGTCCGCACCGCCAAGGAGCGTCGCCGTCCGGACGGCTCGTACATCAAGTTCGACGAGAACGCCGCTGTCATCATCAAGGCGGACAACGATCCGCGCGGCACTCGTATCTTCGGACCCGTCGGTCGTGAGCTGCGCGAGAAGCGCTTCATGAAGATCGTCTCGCTCGCCCCGGAGGTGCTGTGATGAAGGTGCACAAGGGTGACACCGTGCTGGTCGTCTCCGGCAAGGACAAGGGCGCGAAGGGCAAGGTCATTCAGGCCTACCCCGCGACCAACAAGGTCCTGGTCGAGGGCGTGAACCGCATCAAGAAGCACACCGCGGTCTCCGCGAACGAGCGTGGCGCCTCCTCGGGCGGCATCGTGACGCAGGAAGCTCCGATCAACGTCTCGAACGTCATGGTCGTCGACTCCGACGGAAACCCGACTCGCGTCGGCTACCGCACGGATGAAGAGACCGGCAAGCGCGTTCGCATTTCCCGGAAGAACGGGAAGGACATCTGACATGACCTCCACCGAGAACAAGACCCAGCCGCGTCTGAAGGCCCGCTACCGTGCGGAGATCAAGGACGCGCTGAACGCTGAGTTCGATTACGCGAACGTCATGCAGATCCCCGGCCTGGTGAAGGTCGTCGTGAACATGGGTGTCGGCGACGCCGCCCGTGACGCCAAGCTGATCAACGGTGCGGTCGCAGACCTCACCCTGATCACCGGCCAGAAGCCGGAAATCCGTAAGGCCCGCAAGTCCATCGCGCAGTTCAAGCTGCGTGAGGGCATGCCGATCGGCGCGCGCGTCACGCTGCGCGGCGACCGCATGTGGGAGTTCCTGGACCGCCTGGTGTCCATCGCGCTGCCCCGTATCCGCGACTTCCGCGGCCTGTCGGGCAACCAGTTCGACGGCAACGGCAACTACACGTTCGGCCTCAACGAGCAGTCGATGTTCCACGAGATCGACGTGGACAAGATCGATCGTCCGCGCGGTATGGACATCACCGTCGTGACCACCGCCACCAACAACGAAGAAGGCCGTGCGCTGCTCAAGCACCTCGGCTTCCCGTTCAAGGAGAACTGAGCCCATGGCTAAGAAGGCACTGGTCAACAAGGCCAACAAGAAGCCGAAGTTCGCGGTGCGCGCGTACACCCGCTGCCAGAAGTGCGGCCGTCCGCACTCCGTGTTCCGCAAGTTCGGCCTGTGCCGAATCTGCGTTCGCGAGATGGCGCACGCCGGCGAGCTGCCGGGCGTTCACAAGAGCTCCTGGTAAGCAGCCCGAACGAAGACTTCCGTCCCGCATCCGCGGAACGGTGAAGGTAAGAACCACTTCGTTGTAGGCCCACGATCGGGCCGGCCCCGCTCCTCCGAGCAATCGGGGGAGCGGGGCCGGACTCCGGTGCTGCATGGGAACCCCAACGAGAAAGGTGCACAGGTCAACTCATGACCATGACTGATCCGATCGCAGACTTCTTGACGCGTCTGCGTAATGCCAACTCGGCGTACCACGACGAGGTGAAGCTGCCGCACTCGAAGATCAAGGCGAACATCGCCGAGATCCTCAAGCGCGAGGGCTACATCTCCGACTACCGCACCGAGGATGCCGAGGTCGGCAAGACGCTGATCGTCGACCTCAAGTACGGCCCGAGCCGCGAGCGGAGCCTTGCCGGCCTGCGTCGTGTCTCGAAGCCGGGTCTGCGCGTGTACGCGAAGTCCACCAACCTGCCCAAGGTCCTGGGCGGCCTCGGCGTGGCGATCATCTCCACGTCGTCCGGTCTGCTCACTGATCGTCAGGCGGCCAATCAGGGTGTGGGCGGGGAAGTCCTCGCCTACGTCTGGTAAGAGAGGCCACCACTATGTCGCGTATTGGAAAGATTCCGGTCGCCGTCCCCGCGGGCGTCGACGTGACCATCGACGGCCAGGACGTCGCGATCAAGGGACCCAAGGGTTCGCTGTCGCTGACCGTGTCCGAGCCGATTTCGGTCGCCAAGGGTGAGGACGGTGCCCTGCTGGTCACCCGTCCCGACGACGAGCGTCGCAGCCGTGCGCTGCACGGTCTGTCGCGCACCCTGGTGCAGAACATGATCACCGGTGTGACCGCTGGTTACACCACCAAGATGGAGATCCACGGTGTCGGTTACCGTGTGGCGCTGAAGGGTCAGGACCTCGAGTTCGCCCTCGGCTACAGCCACCCGGTCCCGATCGAGGCTCCGGAGGGCATCACCTTCGCTGTCGAGTCGCCGACCAAGTTCTCGATCTCCGGCATCGACAAGCAGAAGGTCGGCCAGATCGCGGCCAACATCCGCCGCCTGCGCAAGTCCGACCCGTACAAGGGCAAGGGCATCCGCTACGAGGGTGAGCAGGTCCGTCGCAAGGTCGGAAAGACGGGTAAGTGATATGAGCCAGACTGCAAACCAGAAAGCCAAGCGGATTCCGCTGGGCAAGGACGTGTCCACTGCGCGTCGTCTGTCGAAGGCGCGTCGTCACTTCCGTCTCCGCAAGAAGGTCTCCGGCACCCCCGAGCGTCCTCGTCTCGTGGTGAACCGTTCGTCGCGGCACATTCACGTGCAGCTGGTGGACGACCTGGCCGGCAAGACCCTGGCGTCTGCGTCGACCATCGAGGCCGACGTGCGTGCGCTGGACGGCGACAAGAAGGCTCGCGGTGCCAAGGTCGGTCAGCTGATCGCCGAGCGCGCCAAGGCTGCCGGCGTGGAGGCCGTGGTCTTCGACCGCGGTGGCCACACCTACAGCGGCCGCATCGCGGCCCTGGCCGACGCCGCTCGCGAAGGCGGGTTGAAGTTCTGATGACTGACATTACTAACGGAAGGAATGCCTGATGCCGGGACGTCAAAGGCGTGACGGCGGAAGCGGACCCGCCGGACAGAATGGTCCGAACCAGGGCGACAACCGCGGTGGCCGCGATCGTCGTGACAACCGTCGCGACAACGCCGCCGAGAAGTCGAACCACATCGAGCGCGTCGTCTCCATCAACCGCGTCTCGAAGGTCGTCAAGGGTGGTCGTCGCTTCAGCTTCACCGCTCTCGTGATCGTCGGCGACGGCAACGGCCTCGTCGGTGTCGGTTACGGCAAGGCCAAGGAAGTTCCCGCGGCTATCCAGAAGGGCGTCGAGGAAGCTCGCAAGAACTTCTTCCGCGTGCCGCTGATCGGCAGCACCATCACTCACCCCGTCCAGGGTGAGGCGGCTGCCGGCGTCGTCATGCTGCGTCCGGCCAGCCCCGGTACCGGTGTCATCGCCGGTGGCGCGGTGCGTGCCGTGCTGGAGTGCGCGGGTGTCTCCGACATCCTCGCCAAGTCGCTCGGTAGCGACAACGCCATCAATGTTGTGCACGCGACGGTTGCCGCCCTCAAGGGTCTGCAGCGTCCGGAAGAGGTTGCAGCCCGTCGTGGCCTGCCCCTCGAGGACGTTGCCCCGGCCGGCATGCTCCGCGCTCGTGCACAGGCTGGGAGCGTGAAGTAATGGCACAGCTCAAGGTCACCCAGGTCAAGAGCACCATCGGCACCAAGCAGAACCAGCGGGACAGCATGCGCACCCTCGGACTGAAGGGCATCCGCCAGTCGGTCGTTCGTGAGGACAACGCGCAGAACCGCGGTCTGATCAACGTGGTGCGCCACCTCGTCACGGTTGAGGAGGTCTAACCATGACCATCAAGTTGCACCACTTGCGTCCGGCTCCCGGCGCCAAGACCGACAAGACTCGCGTCGGTCGCGGTGAGGGTTCCAAGGGCAAGACCGCTGGTCGCGGTACCAAGGGCACCAAGGCCCGCAAGAACGTGTCGGCCGCCTTCGAGGGTGGACAGATGCCGCTTCACATGCGTCTGCCCAAGCTCAAGGGCTTCAAGAACGCGTTCCGCACCGAGTACCAGGTCGTCAATGTCGGTGACATCGCCCGTCTGTTCCCCGAGGGTGGACAGATCGGTGTCGCCGAGCTCGTCGCCGCGGGCGCGGTTCGCAAGAACCAGCTCGTGAAGGTGCTCGCCGAGGGCGACATCGCGGTTGCCGTCCAGGTCACCGCGAACAAGTTCTCGGGCGCCGCGAAGGAGAAGATCGCCGCTGCCGGTGGTACCACCACCGAGCTGTGATCTCGCTCGTCTGATCGCAAGAATGGCCGCAACATCGTCCCTCGGGGTGATGTTGCGGCCATTCTTCGTTCGACGCTCTTCGCAGCGGGGCATACTGGTGATCGGGCAGCCCCTGACGGGGCTGTAATTTCATGTGTCACTGTTAGAGTTCTAGAGTTCTGCAATCCACCGGACGGACCAATTGGTTCGCTTCCCTGTCCGTCGTGCGCCCAGGAGGATCTTTGCTTTCCGCCTTTGTCTCGGCCCTCAGGACGGTAGACCTGAGGCGGAAGATCCTCTTCACACTCGGTCTGGTCGCCCTGTATCGCCTCGGCGCGACGCTGCCGTCTCCGGGTGTCGACTACGGAAACGTCCGTGCCTGTATCGACCAGGTATCCGGCGGTGAGTCGGCCGGCATCTACTCGTTGATCAACCTGTTCTCCGGCGGCGCGCTGCTGCAGCTGTCGGTCTTCGCGATCGGCATCATGCCGTACATCACGGCGAGCATCATCGTTCAGCTCCTCACCGTCGTCATCCCGAAGTTCGAGGAACTCCGCAAGGAGGGCCAGTCGGGTCAGGCGAAGATGACGCAGTACACGCGTTATCTCTCGATCGCGCTCGCGATCCTGCAGTCGACCGGCATCGTGGCACTCGCTGCGCGTGGCCAGCTGCTACAGGGATGTAGCCAGCCGATCATCGCCGACGAGAGCGTGTTCGGCCTGATCATCATCGTGATGGTGATGACGGCGGGTGCAGCGCTCGTCATGTGGTTCGGCGAGCTCATCACTGAGCGTGGCGTCGGCAACGGTATGTCGCTGCTCATCTTCGCGGGCATCGCCTCGCGCATCCCGTCCGAGGGCAAGGCCATCCTCGACAGCCGTGGTGGCCTGACCTTCGCGCTCGTGTGCGTCGCCGCGTTGGCGATCATCGCGGGTGTCGTGTTCGTCGAGCAGGGCCAGCGCCGTATCCCGGTGCAGTACGCCAAGCGCATGGTAGGTCGCCGCATGTACGGCGGATCCTCGACGTACCTGCCGCTCAAGGTCAACCAGGCCGGCGTCATCCCGGTGATCTTCGCGTCGTCCCTGCTGTACCTGCCGAACCTCATCGCGCAGCTCACCGGTTCCAACACGAGCACCGATCCGAGCTGGTGGCAGCGGTTCATCAACGAGTACCTGGTGAACCCGGCCAACCCGGTCTACATCCTGATCTACTTCGGCATGATCGTGTTCTTCACGTACTTCTACGTCGCGATCACGTTCAACCCGGAGGAGCGCGCCGACGAGATGAAGAAGTTCGGCGGCTTCATCCCGGGCATCCGTCCGGGCCGGCCGACCGCCGATTACCTGAACTATGTACTGAGCCGTATCACGCTGCCGGGCGCCATCTACCTCGGCACCATCGCTGTCCTGCCGAATCTGTTCCTCGACATCGGCAATTCGGGCGGAGTGCAGAACCTGCCGTTCGGCGGTACCGCGGTGCTGATTATGGTCAGTGTGGGCCTCGATACTGTGAAGCAGATCGAGAGCCAGCTTATGCAGCGAAACTATGAAGGGTTCCTCAAGTGAGACTTGTCCTCCTTGGTCCTCCCGGTGCCGGTAAGGGCACCCAGGCCGCGATTCTGTCGGAGAAGTTGGGCGTTCCGCACATCTCCACCGGAGACCTCTTCCGCGCGAACATCGGGCAGGAGACGCCGCTGGGGCTCGAGGCCAAGAAGTACCTCGATGCGGGCGATCTCGTCCCGAGTGAGATCACGAACAACATGGTGAAGGCCCGCGTGGCCGAGCCGGACGCCGCGAACGGTTTCCTGCTCGACGGGTTCCCGCGCACGGTCGATCAGGCGAAGGCGCTCGAGGGCATCCTCGAGGGCCTGGGCGCCAAGCTCGACGGCGTGCTGGCGTTCGACGTCGACGACGACGTCGTGGTCGAGCGGATGCTCGCCCGCGGCCGCGCCGACGACACCGAGGACGTGATCCGCAACCGCATGCGCGTCTACCGCGAGGAGACCGCGCCGCTGCTGAACTACTACGCCGGCCAGATCGTCACCGTCGACGCCGTCGGCGCTGTCGAAGAGGTCAACGCCCGCGCCCTGGCCGCGCTGGGGAAGTAATGGCGTTCGGCCGCAAGCGCAAGGTCGTTCCGTTCCGCACGGCGGGTGAGCTCGACGCCATGGCCGCGGCGGGCGCGATCGTCGGTGCCGCCCTCGTGGCGGTGCGGGACGCGGCCCGGCCCGGTGTCAGCACCCTCGAGCTGGATCGGGTCGCCGAGTCGGTGATCCGGGACGCCGGCGCAGTGCCGTCCTTCCTCGGCTACCACGGGTTCAGTGGCTCCATCTGCTCGTCGGTCAATGATCGCGTCGTGCACGGCATCCCGTCGGCGGACGACGTCCTCGTCGAGGGCGATCTCGTGTCGATCGACTGCGGTGCCATCCTCGACGGCTGGCACGGCGACTCGGCATGGACGTTCGGCGTCGGCGAGCTCAGCGAGGCGGACGCTCAGCTGAGCGAGGCGACGCGGCTGTCGATGGAGGCGGGCATCGCCGCCATGGTCGACGGCAACCGGCTCACCGACGTGTCGTATGCCATCGAGCAGGGCACGCATGCTGCCGAGAAGCTGCACGGCAGGTCCTACGGGATCGTCGACGGCTACGGCGGTCACGCGATCGGTCGCGAGATGCACATGGATCCGTTCCTGCCGAACGAGGGGGCGCCCGGCAAGGGCCCGCACCTCGTCATCGGATCGGTCCTGGCGATCGAGCCGATGCTCACGCTCGGCACGTACGAGACCGAGGTGCTCGGCGACGATTGGACCGTGGTGACCACCGACGGCAGTCGCGCCGCCCACTGGGAGCACACGGTCGCCGTCACCGAGGACGGCCCGCGGATCCTCACGCTCCGCCCCGGCGACAACTGAGCAGAGTTATCCCGAAGCACCGAGCGG
>Ga0256908_1000407_pt1 | contig 17956 bp, 14 predicted proteins | sample MC6MC0761MT_FD_186331 | JGI IMG/M metagenome (GOLD analysis project Ga0256908, IMG submission 186331) | Metatranscriptome of enriched soil aggregate microbial communities from Iowa State University, Ames, United States - MC6-MC0761-MT... | ecosystem: Environmental > Terrestrial > Soil >... | reverse complement strand
GTCGACTCACGTGCCCGTACAGGGTGCCGCGCGGCGGCAGCACGACGGCGGCCGGGCCCACCAACCGCCGCGCCTGGTGCATCGGCATCGCCGAGTGCGCCCCGTACACCCGTGCCTCGTAGCTGGCACCGGCGACCACGCCCCGGCCGCCCAGGCCGCCGACGAGCACGGGGCGTCCTCGCAACGTCGGACGGGTCAACTGCTCGACGGACGCGAAGAACGCGTCCATGTCGAGGTGCAGGACCCACCGGCGGCTGCGGGTGGGATCGGCGGAAACCATGCCTGAAAACTACGCCGGGCGGACGACAGGAAGCCCGTCGTCCGCCCGGAGCGCTGCCGGCCGATCAGGCCTTGACGATCACGGCACGGACACCCTCGCCGAGTTCGACGACGGCGTCGCCGCCGACCTCACCGATCACGAGCGTCGTCGCGAGGATCTCGCCCGCGATCAGCTCGCGGTGACGCGTCGCCCATTCCAGACGCTCGGCCGGCACCTCCAGCGTGACCGAGATGCGATCGGAGACATCGAGTCCCGCATTCCGGCGCGCGTCCTGCAGCTCGCGGATGCGGTCCTTGGCCCAGCCCTCGGCCTCGAGTTCCTCGGTGACCTGCGAATCCAGGACGACCAGGCCGGCACCGTCCGGCAGGGCCGCCGTCGACTCGGGCTCGGCCGCGACGAGGCGCTGGGTGTACTCGGACGGCAGCAGCTCGATGCCCGAGTCAGGAGCGGAGCCTGCAGCGCCCCCCGGCCACACCGTCACCACGCCGTCCTCCTCGGACCAGTCGCCGGCCTTGACCGCCTTGATGACCGTCTGCACGTCCTTGCCCAGACGCGGACCCGCGGCACGCGCGTTGACGACCAGCTCGAAGCGGCCGTGCACGTCGACGTCCTCGGTGAGGTCGACCTTCTTGACGTTGACCTCGTCGGCGATCAGGCCCAGGTACGGGCGCATCTTCTCGGCGTCCGGCGCCGCCACCGTCACCTCGGGCAGCGGCAGGCGCACGCGCAGGTTCTGCGCCTTGCGCAAACCGAGCACCGTCGAACACACGCTACGGACGTCGTCCATCGCGGCGACCAACTCGGCATCGGCCGGCAACTCGGTCGCGGACGGCCAGTCCGTCAGGTGCACCGACCGGCCACCTGTCAGTCCACGCCAGATCACCTCCGACGCCATCGGCAGCAGCGGCGCCGCCAGCCGGGTGACCACCTCGAGCACGGTGTGCAGCGTGTCGATCGCGTCGCGGTCCTCGTCCCAGAACCGGCTGCGCGAACGGCGCACGTACCAGTTGGTGAGGGCGTCGCAGAACGTGCGCAGCTCGTCGCACGCCCCCGCGATGTCGGTGACATCGAGAGCGTCGGTGATCGCGTCGCGCGTGGCCGCGAGCTTCGCGAGGATGTACTTGTCGAGCACGTTCGGCGAATCCGTCCGCCACTGCCCCGGCTTCGACGCGTACAGCTGCAGGAAGCTCCACGCGTTCCACAGCGGCAGCAGCGCCTGACGCACACCCTCACGGATGCCCTGTTCGGTGACGATCAGGTTGCCGCCGCGCAGGATCGGTGACGACATCAGGAACCACCGCATAGCGTCCGAGCCGTCGCGGTCGAACACCTCCTTGACGTCCGGGTAGTTGCCCTTGGACTTGCTCATCTTGAGGCCGTCGTCGCCGAGGACGATGCCGTGCGCCGCAACGCACTTGAACGCCGGACGGTCGAACAGCGCGGTCGCCAGCACGTGCAGCGTGTAGAACCAACCGCGAGTCTGGCCGTTGTACTCGACGATGAAGTCGCCCGGGTAGTGCGAGTCGAACCAGTCCCGGTTCTCGAACGGGTAGTGCACCTGCGCATACGGCATCGAGCCCGACTCGAACCAGCAGTCGAGGACCTCGGGCACGCGGCGCATCATCGACTTGCCGGTCGGGTCGTCCGGGTTCGGGCGGACCAGGTCGTCGATCATCGGACGGTGCAGATCCGTCGGGCGCACCCCGAAGTCGGCCTCGAGCTGATCCAGCGAACCGTAGACGTCGACGCGCGGGTACGACGGATCGTCCGACACCCACACCGGGATCGGGCTGCCCCAGTAGCGGTTACGGCTGATGTTCCAGTCGCGCGCACCCTCGAGCCACTTGCCGAACTGGCCGTCCTTGATGTGCTCCGGCACCCAGGTGATCTCCTGGTTGAGCTCGACCATCCGGTCGCGGAACTTGGTGACCGCGACGAACCACGACGGCACAGCCATGTAGATCAGCGGCTGACCCGAGCGCCAGCTGTGCGGGTACGAGTGCTCGATCGTCTCGTGCCGCAACAGCTTTCCGGCGGCCTTGAGGTCCTTGATGATGACCGGGTTGGCGTCGAAAACCTGCAGGCCCTCGTACGGCGGGACCATCGAGGTGAACTTGCCGCCCGGATCCAGCGGCTGCACGATCTCGATACCGTTCGCCGTCGCGACGTCCATGTCCTCCTCACCGAAAGCCGGTGCGAGGTGGACGATTCCGGTGCCGGACTCGGTGGTGACGTCCGCCGACAGCACCCGGTGGGCGTTCTCGTGACCCTTGCCCGGGCCGTGGAAGAAGTCGAACGGCGGGGTGTAGCCGAGCCCGACCAGATCGGCACCCTTGTACTCGCCGAGCACCTCGGGCGCCTCGCCCAGCTCGCGAGCGTAGTGCGCGACACGAGCGGCCGCGAGGAGGTAGGTCTTGCCGTCGGCGCCGGCGACGTGCACGTAGTCGACGTCGGGGTGGACGGCGATCGCGAGGTTGGACGGCAGCGTCCACGGCGTCGTCGTCCAGATCAGGGCGTTCGCACCGTCGAGGTCGTTGCCCGGAGCGGTGATCACCATGTCGACGGTGACCGCGGGGTCCTGACGCATCTTGTACGCGTCGTCGAGCCGGGTCTCCTGGTTCGACAGCGGGGTCTGCTCGTACCAGCTGTACGGCAGCACCCGGAAGCCCTGATAGATCAGGCCCTTGTCGTAGAGCTCCTTGAACGCCCACATCACGGACTCCATGAAGTCCAGATCGAGGGTCTTGTAGTCGTTGTCGAAGTCGACCCACCGCGCCTGCCGGGTGACGTAGTCGCGCCACTCGTCGGTGTAGCGCAGGACCGACTGCTTGCAGTAGGCGTTGAACTCCGCGAGACCCATCGCATCGATCTGCGACTTGTCCTTGATGCCGAGCTGCTTCTCCGCCTCCAGTTCGGCGGGCAGGCCGTGGCAGTCCCAGCCGAAGCGGCGGTCGACCTTCTTGCCGCGCATCGTCTGGAAACGCGGCACGACGTCCTTGACGTAGCCGGTGAGCAGGTGACCGTAGTGCGGCAGGCCGTTCGCGAACGGCGGGCCGTCGTAGAACACGAAATCCTCGGCACCGTCGCGGTTCTCGATGCTGGCTTGGAAGGTGTCGTCCGCCGCCCAGGCCGCGAGCACCTTCTGCTCGAGGTCGGGGAACGACACCGAACCGGTCGAGCGTCCGCCGACGATGTCGACGCGCGGGTACCCGTCGTTCGTCTGGGGAGAGGTGGATTCGTTACTGGTCACCGCTTGGCTCCTCGTGCCCTACTACCGGCACGGGGACGACGACGACGCCCGGTGCGCCGTGACCGCGGTACCACCCCGCTTGCCCGCCGCGCGTGCGCGGCGAACCTCTCCAACTGAGCTGTGACGGGCCCACCCGTTCGGTTCTAGTGAGCCGGGGCCCGATGGTGCACGCAGCACACCGGGCATCGGCCGTTCTTCCGAAGGCTCCCCGGTGATGGCCGGATCGACGCCGAATGTTCGTTCAGTCTAACCCTGTGCGGAATCGCTCCCGGAATCGCCGTGGTCGGGTAGCCCCTGCTGTCCGGCCTCGCCGGGCAGACTCTCCGACCCGGCCTGGCCGGGCACCGCCTTCCTGCTCGCCAACGCGCTGACGAGCAGAAGGACGGCGCCTGCGACGCAGACCAGAATGCAACCCCACGCCCAGATGACGGAACCCGACATCAGGGCGATCACCAGCAGCGCGAAGCCGGCCGCGGCGAGGACCAACGTCATGACCAGCACGATTCACCCCCTGCTCGGGAGCCGGCCGGGCGTCGGCTCGGGGTCAGTTGCTTCCCTTGGCGTACGACTGGAAGCCCGCCTGCGCGCCCGGACCGAACGTGTCCTGGCCGCCGTCGACCGGAACGGCCGATCCGCGCTGCTCGAGCTCCTCGAGCTGCGACTCCAGGTACGACTTGAGGCGCACCCGGTACTCGCGCTCGAACGTCTTCAGCTGTTCGATGCGGCCCTCGAGGACCGACCGCTGCTGGTTGATCGTCGCCATGATCTCGGTGTGCTTCTTCTCGGCGTCCGCCTGCAACGCGTCGGCCTTCTCCTTGGCCTGACGCAGCTGCGTCTCGGAGCGAGTCTGCGCGTCGGACAGCAGCGACTCGGACTTCTGCTTGGCGTCGGAGACCATCGTCTCGGACTTCTGCTTCGCGTCGGCAACCATCGTCTCCGACTTGGAGCGCGCATCCGTCACCAGACGCTCGGAGTTGGTGCGAGCATCGCTGAGCAGCTGCTCGGCCTCGGTCTTGGCATCGCCGGTGAGGCGGTCGGCCATCTCCTGCGCCAGACCCAGCACCTTCGCGGCCTGCATGTTGGCGTCCTCACGCGGTGCAGCGGCGGGAGCCGGTGCGGGCGCGGGCGCCGGCTTCGGCGGCTCGACGACGCGAACCGGCTCCGGCTCGGGCGCCGGAGCGGGGGCAGCGGCCGCCGCGGGACGCGGGGCCTTCTTGGCCTCGGCCAGCTCCTGGTCGAGCTCGCCGACACGCTGACGGAGATCTGCGTTCTCCTCGATGAGTCGCGACAGCTCCTGCTCGACCAGATCGAGGAAGGCGTCTACCTCGTCCTCGTTGTAGCCACGCTTCCCGATCGGAGGCTTGCTGAACGCGACGTTGTGCACATCAGCTGGAGTCAGCGGCATGGAAGGATCCCTTCACGCGTCATTTGGCGGTCTAGCACGCATTCGGTTCTAGCGCATTGCGCGTACTCGTTAACCATTTCGTTACCAGTCACACTGTAACTGCGGGCCATTCTGTCACACGAAACCTGCGGGTGACGCCAGTCCTGCGACCACCTGCATGAGGATGAAGAGCAGGAACAGCAGCACCATGATCGACAGATCGAGCCGGACCCCACCGAGCGAGATCGGGGGGATCAGGCGGCGCAGAAGCTTCACCGGCGGGTCGGTGATCGTGAAGATCGTCTCGAGCACGACGACGACGAAACCCGTCGGACGCCACTCACGAGCGAAGACTCTGATGAACTCGACGATGATCCGCCCGATGAGCAACAACCAGAAGATGAACAGGATCACGTAGATCACCGAGAACACGGCCACACCTTCACTCTGCCTGACGGGAACCAGTCGATCAAAACCATTCGGGTAGCCGAGTCGCGCGTCACAATCGCGCGAAGCGACCGGCCGGGTCACATGAGCCGACCGACCGCGCCCGGGGTCACTTCTGGTTGTAGAAGCCGGTCTCCGCGATCCGGCGCCGCTCCTCCGCCGAAACGTCGATGTCGGCGGGCGACAGCAGGAACACCTTGGTGGCGACCTTGTCGAAGGATCCGCGCAGCGCGAATGCGAGGCCTGCTGCGAAGTCGACCAGACGCTTGGCGTCGGCGTTGCTCATCTCGACCAGGTCCATGATCACCGGCGAGCCGTCGCGGAACCGCTCACCGATCGTGCGGGCCTCGCCGTAGTCGCGCGGACGCAGCGTCGTGATCTTGGACAGCGGACCGCTCTCGTCGAGCGTCGACCGGCGACTCTCGACGCGATCGATCCGCGGGTCGACGGCGAGGGCACCGCGGGTCGGGCGCGGGGCGCCACCACGCGGGGCGATCGACTCGACGCGCTGATGAGACGGCCGGGGTGCGGGCTCGTAGCGATCGAAGTCGCTGTCGACCTCGTCGCGGCGTGCCGACGCGTAACCCGGTTCCGCGTATTCGCGACGGCCCTGACCGGGCTCGTCGATGTAGTCGTCCTCGAAATCCTCGAGGGGAACCATGCCGAAGTAAGCCTTGAACTTGTGCAGGCTGCTCATTGATCGACCTTCCTGGGCGCGGCGGACTGATACTGGCTAATCCTGCGGTCGACCGCAGAGATCCGGGTGTGGCTGGTGTTCCGTATGTGACTGGTGATCATTTCGAGACTATCGGTCGAGAGCCGAGCAGCGCAGTTCCGACACGCACGCACGTCGATCCGTGACGGACGGCGGCCTCCAGGTCTCCGGTCATCCCGGCCGAGAGAGTTCGCGCGCCCGGGTGCACCCGCGTCAGGTCGGCGTGCACCTCGCGCAACTGCGCGAAGGCGGCATCGGGGTCGGCGCCCAGCGGCGGCACTGCCATCAGTCCGCCCAGTTCGAGACCTCGCGCGGACGCGACCTCGTCGGCCAGGGCGTCGAGGTCCGTGACGGAAACGCCGCCCCGCGTCGGATCGCCGTCCAGACTCACCTGGATCAGCGCCTCGACCGGGCGCGAGCGCTCCCCCGCATCCAGCGCGGCGGAGACGGCCCCCGACAGCGCATCCGTGAGACGGCTGCTGTCGAGCGAGTGGACCGTGTCGGCCCAGCGCACCACGGACTTCACCTTGTTCCGCTGGAGGCGGCCGATCATGTGCCAGTGCACGGGTTCGGTCACATCCGGGTCGGCAGAGAAATCCGCAACCTTCGTGCCGGCCTCCGGTTCCCGAGACTCACCGAACGCCCTGCATCCGAGGTCGTACAGGATCCGAACATCCGAGGCCGGGAAGAACTTCGTCACCGGCAGCAGGTCGACCTCGGCCGGCTCCCGCTCCGCGTCGCGGCACGCCGCTTCCAGCCTGGCGCGCACACGCGTCAGGGCCGACGCGACTTCCTCGTGCCTACCCATCCCGACAGTCAACTCTCCTCCGTCACTCGAGCCCGGACGGATCCATCCAGATCACTGCGGCCAGTCGGCCGGTCGGTGCGCCGCGGCGGTGGCTGAACAGAGTCGGGTCCTCGATCGTGCAACGCGGGTCCTCCGCGACGCCCGAGATCCCCGCAGCGAGCAGCTGGCGGCGCAGTCCCGCCCGCAGATCGAGCCCGGGTGTCCCCTTCGCGGTCCGCGTCGCACTGCCCGGGAGGAACTTCTCCACGTCGGCCTGCATCGCGGCGGGCACCTCGTACTGGCGACCGCTGGCCGCGGGCCCGAGGAAGGCACCGATCCGCTCGGGGCGCGCGCCCTGCTCGATCATCGCGCCGATCACCTTGGGAACGATCCCGATGCGGGCGCCGATCCGGCCTGCGTGCACCGCCGCGATCACTCCCGCCTCGTCGTCCGACAGCAGGATCGGCACACAGTCGGCACTCAGCGTGACCAGGGCCAGGCCCGGCACCTTCGTCACGAGGGCGTCCGTGGCCGGCACGGGTCCGTCGACCGGCCCGTCGACCACGGTCACATTGCGACTGTGGATCTGTTCCATCCAGACCAGGCGCTCGAACGGCAGCCCGATCCCCTCGGCGAGCCGACGCCGATTCGCTTCGACCGCCGCGGGATCGTCACCGACGTGGTCACCGAGGTTGAACGATTCGTAGGGCGCCGCCGACACCCCGCCGGATCGACTGGTAACGACCCGACGGACGCGAACACCCGTCACAGCTGCCCCGCTCAACGGCGCATGAAGGAAGGCACGTCGACGTCGTCGTCCTCGCCGTCCTCGTTGCCGACCGGCATTGCACGCGACCCGGCGGACCCGAGCGGCGGGAGACTGGAACCGCCGGTCGGCGTGCCGACCGGCTCACGCGGAGCGGCCGGACCGGCCGGAGTCGGCTCGGCGGGCGCGGCCGGGGCCGCAGGCGCTGCCGCACGATCGGACTGTCCGACCTCACCGGCGCGACCGGCGCCGATGTTGCCGCGGCCGATCGCGGACTGGACCTCGAGCGGACGCTTCACGGGAGCGCCGCCGTCGAAGCCCGCCGCGATGACGGTGACCCGCACCTCGTCGCCGAGCGAATCGTCGATGACCGTGCCGAAGATGATGTTGGCGTCGATGTGCGCGGCCTCCTGGACCAGCGACGCGGCCTCGTTGATCTCGAACAGGCCCAGATCCGAGCCGCCCGCGATCGACAGCAGCACGCCCCGCGCACCCTCCATCGACGCCTCAAGCAGAGGCGAATTGATCGCCGTCTCCGCGGCCTTGATCGACCGGCCCTCGCCCCGCGAGGAGCCGATGCCCATGAGCGCGCTACCGGCGCCGGACATGACGCTCTTGACGTCCGCGAAGTCGACGTTGATCAGACCCGGGGTGGTGATCAGGTCGGTGATGCCCTGGACACCGTTGAGGAGAACCTCGTCGGCGCTGCGGAACGCGTCCATCAGGCTCACCGCCGCGTCGCCGAGCTGGAGCAGGCGGTCGTTGGGAATGACGATCAGCGTGTCGCAGGACTCACGCAGCGCGGCGATGCCGGACTCGGCCTGGCCGCCACGACGCTTGCCCTCGAACGAGAACGGGCGAGTGACGACACCGATGGTGAGCGCACCGAGCTTGCGCGCGATGCTCGCGACGACGGGCGCGCCACCGGTTCCGGTGCCACCACCCTCGCCTGCCGTGACGAAGACCATGTCCGCGCCCTTGAGCACTTCCTCGATCTCGTCCTTGTGATCCTCGGCGGCCTTGCGGCCGACCTCGGGATCGGCGCCGGCGCCCAGGCCGCGGGTCAGTTCGCGTCCGACATCGAGCTTGACGTCGGCGTCGGACATCAGCAGAGCCTGCGCGTCGGTGTTGACCGCGATGAACTCGACTCCCTTGAGTCCCTGCTCGATCATGCGGTTGACCGCGTTGACGCCGCCGCCGCCGATACCGACGACCTTGATTACGGCGAGGTAGTTGTGCGGGGGCGTCATGGGCTCTCGCCTTCCGTGAGTGGGTTTCGCGCTCGTACTAAGGGGTGATTGCCGGAAAACCCTCAACCTCAACCACAGGGTCAAGGTTATGTCAAGTAGTCCCTCGGAGCGAAACGCTATGCAGTGCCACAGCGATCCGCCAGCAGGCGCGCCGACACGCGCCAAGTTTTTGCGGGGCGTGGTTGCCCCTGACCCCGATCGCGGCGTGCGCTCCCGGGATCACCCATCACTTTACTGTGGGCAACTCGGGACTCGACACGTCGAAGATCCGGCCGGGCTGCGTCAACAGCACGGACACCACCGCCGACTTCCTCTCGGAGTCCTCGGCACTGCCCCACACCACGACACGTCCGTCCACAAGAGTAGCCGAGACACTCGAAATCGTCGGCGCGGCAACCTCGGCGACCTGGAACCGCACCGACTCCGGCAGCACCTCGAGCACGTCGAGGGCCGCCTGGGTCGCATGGTCGTCGCGCCCCGGAGTCGGTGTCACCAGGCGCACCACACCGAACGGTGGCGGCTCGATCGCGAAATCCACCCCGGTGTCGTCCATCAGGTGGGTGCCTTCCGGCGAATCGAAGAACACCACCGGAATCCGTTCGGTGACCGACACTTCGACGGTCGACGGGTACTCCCGCCGCACTCTCGCCTCGGCGACCCGCGGTATGCCCGCGACCCGCTGCGCGGCGGCGGCCGTGTCGACCCGCAGCAACGGCGTGCCCTGCTCGATCCCGGCCTGCGCCAGCACTTCTTCCGACGTCAGCACACCGTCACCGACGAAGGTGACGGTGTGGACGGACATCAGTGGGCTGAACCACAGCGTCGCCGCCAACGCGCCGATCAACACGGTCGCCACCCCGCCGATCAGGAAGACCTTGCGGCGCAACGACCTGGCGCGGGCCCGGTCCGCTGATCCGCGGCCGGCCCGGTCCGTCGGCTCGGGCGCATCGACCAGCACAGACGACTCCCGGGAAACCTGTTCACCGGGCCGGGTGCGGGCACGGCGGTCCCGCCTCGCGTCGGGCCTCCCGTCCCGGGACCGCCTCCGACGATCCGAGGTCACGACCGCTCCGAGCCGGATCCCGCTGCCGCCGAACGATTGCCGTTGGGCCGCGCGCGCAGCGCATCGAGGATCTGACCGCCGAGCATGGTCACGTCGCCCGCGCCCATCGTGATCACGACGTCACCCGGCTCGGCCAGGCCCGCGACCTGGCGCGGCACCTGCGATCGATCCGGCTGATAGTGAACGGGTTTCGTCACCGACTGCGCGACCAGGGCACCGCTCACCCCCGGCAGCGGCTCCTCCCGGGCACCGTAGACGTCGAGGATCACGACCTCGTCGGCGAGATCGAGCGCCTCGCCGAACTCCTGCGCGAACGTGACCGTCCGCGAGTAGAGATGAGGCTGGAAGACCACGACGACCCGGCCGGGCTGCCGCTCGTCCGCCACGAGATCGCGTGCCGCGCCGAGCACGGCACGTACTTCCGTCGGGTGGTGGGCGTAGTCGTCGAACACCCGAACGCCCCGCTCACGACCGGTGAACTGGAATCGCCGATGCACGCCGCCGAACCCCGCGAGTCCCTCGAGCAGTTCGTCGACCGACGCCCCCGCGCCGCGGCCGGCGAGCAGCGCGGCAAGCGCGTTGAGCGCCATGTGCTTTCCGGGAATCCCCAGGCGCAGGGTGCGCTCGGCGTCCTCGCCGGCGAAGCGGATCCGTGCCACTCCCCCCGTGTCCCGGGCCTCCCACGCCACCAGCTCGACGCCGACGGGCACGGGACCGGCCGCAGCCACGCCCGCCGCGGAGCCGTAGCCGACGACGCGAATGTCGCCGCGACCCGACTCGAGCGTGCGGCGCGCGAGCGCCGCCGATCCCGGGTCGTCGAGACACGCCACCAGCAGACCGTCCGGCGCTATCCGGGCGACGAAGTCGTCGAAGACCTGGACGTAGGCGTCGCTCGTGCCGAAGAAGTCGAGGTGGTCCGCCTCGACGTTGGTGACGATGACCACGTCGGGGTCGTACTGAAGGAGGGAGCCGTCGCTCTCGTCGGCCTCGGCGACGAAGACGTCCCCCGTGCCGTGGTGCGCGTTGGTGCCCGCCTCGTTCAACTCGCCGCCGACCGCGAACGACGGATCGAAACCGCAGTGCTGCAACGCGACCACGAGCATCGAGGTCGTCGACGTCTTCCCGTGGGTCCCGGACACCAGGAGTGTGCGATGGCCCCGCATCAGCGATGCCAGGACCGCCGGCCGGAGGATCACCGGGATCCCGCGTGCGGCCGCTTCCACCAGCTCGGGGTTGTCCTTGGGGATCGCGGCGTGCGTCGTCACGACCGCGGTCGGGCCGCCCGGCAACAGATCGAGCGCGCTCGCGTCGTGCCCGATGCGCACCACGGCGCCCCGCGCCCGCAGCGACAGCACACCCCGGCTCTCCTTCGCGTCGGAGCCGGACACCTGGCCACCGCGAGCGAGGAGGATGCGCGCGATACCGGACATGCCGGCACCTCCGATCCCGACCATGTGCACCCGCTCGAGACCCACGGGTAGCTGCTCGCTCATCGGTTTCCCCTTGCTACGTCGACAACGATCTGCGCGACCGCAGCGGCTGCGCTGCGGTGACCGGCACCGGCCGCGCAGCGGCCCATCTCGTCGAGTCGCGCCCGGTCACCGAGCAGCGGTACGACGGTGTCCGCTACGAACTGCGGCGTCAGTTCCGCGTCTGCCACGATCATCCCACCGCCGGCCGCGACGACGGGACGGGCGTTGAGTTCCTGTTCGCCGTTTCCGTGCGGCAACGGCACGTAGACGGCGGGCAGGCCCACCGCGGACACCTCGGCGACCGTCATCGCACCGGAGCGACAGATCACGGCGTCCGCCGCCGAATAGGCGAGATCCATCTGCTTGAGATAGGGCACCGCCACGTACGGCGCCTCCGGACGGGACTCCACGTCCACCGAGTTCTTGGGCCCGTAGGCGTGCAGCACCGACACACCGGCGGCCGCCAATTGCGGTGCAGCGCCGACGACGGCCTCGTTGAGCGAACGCGCGCCCTGCGAGCCGCCGAACACCAGCAGCACCGGCCCGTCGGCGGGCAGACCGAAGTGCTCCCGCGCCTGCGCCCGCAACGCCGCCCGGTCCAGACCCGTGATCGACGAACGCACCGGGATACCCACGACCTCGGCCTCCGCGGAGCCCCTCGCGGCGACGCCCGAGCCGGGAACGGCCGCGAGCACACGTCGAGCCCGGCGGGCGCCGATCTTGTTGGCGATACCGGCACTCGCGTTGGCCTCGTGAACGACGATCGGGATCTTCCGGCGCCGACGCGACAACCCGGCTCCGGCCGCGAGGTAGGCGGGCAGCGCCACGTATCCGCCGAAACCGACGATCACGTCTGCGTCGGTTCGATCGAGGACCTCGCGCGTCGCGGCGATGGAGCGCCGCAGTCTCCCGGGCAGACGCAGCAAGTCCATCGTGGGCTTGCGCGGCAGCGGGACCGGCGGGATCAGCTCCAGCGGGTAGCCGCGCTCCGGAACGAGTGTCGTCTCGAGCCCGCGCTGGGTGCCCAGCGCGGTCACCACAGCGGACGGGTCGAGCGCGCGGATCGCGTCCGCCACGGCCATCGCCGGCTCGATGTGTCCGGCGGTCCCGCCACCGGCGACCACCACCGAAAGGGCAGAGTTCCTGCCGTTCTCGCCGCTCACCTACGTATTCCTCGCTCTCCTGGGCGCGGGTCGCGTGAACGAGTCGCGCGCCCCCGCTCCGTCATGGGGCTTCGCCCCTCGTTGTCGTCCGCACGGCGGCCTCTGCCCGGCGGCACACGGCGCGCGGTGTCGTGACCGCGGCCCTGTGCGCTGTGCGGATTGCCGGCACCCACGCGCTCCGCACGAGCGGGCGCCCGTTCGCCGCGGGCCGGCTGGATCTTTCGGTTCTCCTGCCCGCGGACCACCGCGGCGCCCCGCTTCCGGGGCGGGATGTACGCCGCCGGTCTCGGCAGCTTGAGCAGCCTGGCGACGCGGCCGTCCTGGCCGCTGTGCAGCGCCGAGACCGCCTCCGGCTCGTGCCGGGCCGCGTTCGCGACGAGGCCGAACATCAACAGCGTCGTCGCGGTCGACGTGCCGCCCGCCGACACGAGCGGCAACTGCAGGCCGGTCACGGGAAGGACGCCGACGACGTAGCCGATGTTGATGAACGCCTGACCGGTGATCCACGCGGTGGCGGTCGCGGTCAGCAGTTGCAGGAACGGGTCGGCCGATCGACGGGCGATCCGCAGGCCGGTGTACACGAACAGTGCGAACAGTCCGATGACGGCGCCCGCGCCGATGAACCCGAGTTCCTCGCCGATGATCGCGAAGATGAAGTCGTTGTGCGCATTGGGGAGATAGCTCCACTTGGCGCGGCTCTGCCCCAGTCCCTCACCGAACAGGCTGCCGTCCGCGAGCGCGTACTTGGCCTGCCTCGCCTGATAGCCCGCGCCCTGGGCGTCGTCGCCCGGATTCAGGAAGGACTGGACGCGCGCGGACCGGTATCCCGCAGTCAGCGCCAGCGTCATCGCGGCCGCCGTACCGGCCACCAGCAGTGAGAGGAAGATCTTGAGCGGCAGTCCCGCGAACCACAGGAGTGCCAGCAGGATGATCGCGAGCGAGATGGTGGTGCCGAGGTCCGGCTGCAGGACGATCAGGAAGAAGACCACCAGCGCCGCCGGGACCAGCGGAATCAGCATCTCCCTGAGCGGCGGGTTCTCCCGGCGCCGCGTCGCGAGGAGGTGTGCGCCCCACACCGCGAACGCGATCTTCGCGAGCTCCGACGGCTGCAGCGAGATCGGACCGATCACGAACCATCCGCGTGTGCCCTGGGACTCCGTACCGATACCGGGGATCAGCACCAGGACGAGCATCACGATGGTCATACCGAACGCCGGTAGCGCCCACTTGCGGAGCAACCGGACCGGAATGATCAGGGCGCAATAGAAGATCACCAGACCGACGCTCGCGAAGATCAACTGCGAGACGAACTTGCCGTACGCCGACCCGTCACGGGCCACCGACTCGACACTCGACGACGACAGGACCATCACCAGACCCAGGACGGTCAGCAACATCGCGATCGTGACGACGAGATGGAACGACGTCAGCGGACGCGCGAGCCACGCACCGATCCTGGTGCGCGGCGCGCGTTCGCCGGACGTGGTCATCCCTCGATCCCCCGCCCGGTGTCGGCGATGGTCAGTGCCGCGGCGGCGGCGGCGAAGCTGCGGCCGCGGTGACCGTACGAGTCGAACATGTCGAGGGACGCGGCCGCGGGGGCGAGCAGGACGACATCGCCCGGCGCGGCCAGTGCCGCAGCGGACCGCACCGCCTCCGCCATCACGGTGTCCGCGTCGACGGCGGGAAGATCGAGGTGGAGCGCCGGTGCGGCGCCGTCCTTGTCGTGGCCCACGGTTCCATCGTCACCCGCGCGGATGTGAACGACCGGAACCTCGGGCGCGTGTCGTGCGAGCGCGTCGGCGATCAGTCCGGCGTCGCGCCCGATCAGCACGGCGCCGGCGATCCGGTCTCCGACCTCCGCGACGAGGTCGTCGACACGGGCACCCTTGAGCAGACCGCCCGCAATCCACACGACCGAGTCGTGCGCGACGATCGACGACCGGGCCGCGTGCGGGTTGGTCGCCTTCGAATCGTCGACGAACGTGACCTCGGCCAACGTACGGACGACCTCGGCGCGGTGCGGACCCACGCGATGGGCTCGCAATCCGGCGGCGACAGCGTCGGCGGTGACACCGATCGCGCGCGCGAGCGCGGCAGCCGCCAGCGCGTCGGACACTCCCGCCGGACCCGGCGGGCTGATCTCGTTCGCCGGAACCAGCGTCGCCTCGTCCGCGAACGCGCGGTCGACCAGCATGCCGTCGACGACACCGAGTTCGTCGTGGCCCGGAGCGTCCAGGCGGAACCCGACGGTGCGGCCCGCACGCGGACGGTCGGCCAGTGAGGCGGCCACCGCGTCGTCGAGCCCGACCACCGCCACGCCACCGGTCAACGCCTGGGCCTTCGCGTCGACGTAGCCGGGCATCCCACCGTGCCAATCCAGGTGGTCCTCGGCGATGTTCAGCACGACACCGGCTGCGGGCCGCACCGACGGCGCCCAGTGCAACTGGAACGACGACAGCTCGACCGCCAGCACCTCGGCCCGCGGTTGCGCGCGCAGCGCGTCGAGCACGGGCAGACCGATGTTGCCGCACGCCGCCGACGCGAGTCCGGCGGCCTCGAGGATCGAGTGCAGCATCGACGTCGTGGTCGTCTTGCCGTTGGTGCCGGTCACCACGAGCCACTGCCGCGGCGGGCCGTAGATCCCGGCCTGGTCGACGTGCCACGTGAACTCGATGTCTCCCCACACCGGCACCCCCGCGGCGCCGGCGGCGGCGAGCACGGGAGCGTCGGGACGGAAGCCCGGACTGGTGATCACGAGTGCGAACTCGGCCAGCTGCCGGGGATCGGCCACCAGATCGTCGACCGGGACCGTCGACGCTCCCGCCTCCGCGCAACGTGCGAGCGCGTCGGCGGCGGTGTCGGTGACCGTGACGTGTGCTCCGAGATCGTGCAGCGGCGCGATGACGGCACGACCGGAGACGCCGGCACCGGTCACCAGGACCCGGGCGCCGCGCAGGCCGCCCAGGTCGGCGGGATCGATCGGCATCGGTCAGTCCCCGATCGCCGCGAGATACTCGCTGTAGAACAGCGCCAGCCCGATCGCGGACGCGATCGCTGCCAGCAACCAGAATCTGATGATCACCTGGGTTTCGGCCCAGCCGCCGAGCTCGAAGTGATGATGGAACGGTGCCATCCGGAAGACGCGCCGGCGACTCGACCGGAACACCGCCACCTGGATGACCACCGAAGCCGCCTCCGCGACGAACAGCGCGCCGATGACGACCATCAGCAGCTCCGTGCGGGTCGTGATGGACAGACCCGCGAGCATGCCGCCGAGCGCGAGCGAACCGGTGTCACCCATGAAGATCTTCGCCGGAGCCGCGTTCCACCACAGGAAACCGATGCACGCCGCCGCGCCCGCGGCGCACAGCAGCGCGAGGTCGAGCGGATCGCGAACGTCGTAGCAACCCTTGGCCGGTCCGAGGCTGCCCGGGCCGGTGCTGCACGCGTTGCGGTACTGCCAGAACGTGATGATGACGTAGGCACCGAGGACGAGACTCATCGAGCCGGCCGCGAGACCGTCGAGGCCGTCGGTGAGGTTCACCGCGTTCGACCAGGCACTGACCAGCAGGTAGACGAACAAGATGAAGACGATCGAGCCCATGCTCACGGTCGCGATGTCGCGCACGTACGACAGGTGCACGCTGCCCGGGGTCAGGCCGTTGCCGCCGCGGAACTGCAGTGCCAGGATCGCGAACACGACGGCCGCGACGAGCTGACCGACCAGCTTCGCGGTCTTGTTGAGGCCGAGGTTGCGCTGCTTGCGGATCTTGATGAAGTCGTCGAGGAAGCCGACGCCACCGAGCGCGGTCGTCAGACCGAGGACCAGCAGACCCGACGCCGTCGGGCCCTCCGCGTCGTAGCCGATCCCGATGAGGTGCGAACCCCAGTAGCCCGCCCAGATTCCGGCGAGAATCGCGACGCCGCCCATCGTGGGGGTACCGCGCTTGGACTGGTGGCTCGCCGGACCCTCGACCCGGATCTCCTGACCGAAGCCCTGCCGGGAGAAGACCTTGATCAGAACCGGCGTCAGCAGGATCGAGACCGCGAGCGCGATGCCCGCGGCGAAGAGAATCTGCCTCACTGCGGCGCCCCCTCACCGGTCGCCGAACCCGCTACCGGGGCGGCCAGCACGGCGTCCGCGACCTCCCACAGGCCCACCGACTGGGACGCCTTCACCAGCACCAGATCACCGGCCCTCAGTTCCTGCTCGAGCAGTGCGATCGCACTCGCACCGTCGGGCACGTGGATCGCCTCGTCACCCCACGAACCTTCCATTACCGCTCCCTGGTACATCGCGCGGACGGGACGGCCCGGTCCGACGAGGATCAGCTTGGTCACGTCCAGTCGCACCGCGAACCGTCCGATCGCATCGTGCTCGACCACTGATTCTGGCCCCAGCTCCGCCATTTCACCGAGGACCGCCCACGTCCGGCGCGCCGGACCGCGTCCGGACCTGGCCATGGACACCAGCGCCTTGATCGCGGCGCGCATCGAGTCCGGGTTGGCGTTGTACGAGTCGTTGACGACGGTCACCCCGTCGGCGCGGTCCCGGACCTCCATGCGGCGGGCCGACACGGGTGCCGCGCCGCCGAGCGCGGCAGCGATCTGGTCGAGCGTGGCGCCGCACTCGAGCGCGACCGCCGCGGCTGCCAGTGCGTTCCCGACGTGGTGTTCGCCGTGCACCGCGAGGGTCACCGGGACCGATCCCGCCGAGCACGTCAGCGTGAAGCTCGCGCGGGCCTGGTCGTCGAGGCGCACATCGGTGGCGCGGACGTCGGCGTTGCCCGACAGCCCGACCAGCACGACGCGCGCCCTGGTGCGATCTGCCATCGCGGCGACCAGTGGGTCGTCTGCGTTGAGTACCGCGACTCCCCCGTGGGCGGCGGACGGCAGCGACGCGGGCAGCTCGCCCTTGGTCTCGGCGATCGCCTCACGCGAGCCGAACTCGCCGAGGTGGGCGGTACCGACGTTGAGGACCACGCCGATACGCGGCGGCGCGATCTCGGCCAGCGCCGCGATGTGGCCGCGACCCCGCGCGGACAGCTCGAGCACCAGGAAGCGGGTCTCGGCGTCGGCGCGCAGCGCTGTCCACGGATGTCCCAGTTCGTTGTTGAACGATCCCGGCGGGGCGACGACGGACCCGAGCGGCGACAGCACGGCCGCGAGCAGGTCCTTCGTCGACGTCTTGCCCGACGATCCCGTGACACCCACGACGGTCAGACCCGACTCGGCTGTCAGCCGGTCGACGCTCGCGCGAGCAAGCTTGGCGAGCGCCGCCAGTACCGCGGCGCCGGAGCCGTCGCGGTCGTGTTCGAGGGCCAGCGCACCGCTGCCCGACGGACCGAGCGGCTCGACGACGATCGCGGGGACCCC
>Ga0256908_1000406_pt1 | contig 18153 bp, 7 predicted proteins | sample MC6MC0761MT_FD_186331 | JGI IMG/M metagenome (GOLD analysis project Ga0256908, IMG submission 186331) | Metatranscriptome of enriched soil aggregate microbial communities from Iowa State University, Ames, United States - MC6-MC0761-MT... | ecosystem: Environmental > Terrestrial > Soil >... | reverse complement strand
GATTTATTGGCACGAATCATTAAATCACCATTGAGTTCACTTCTAAACCTATTTTCTTCGTCAATAGCACCTTGAGGAGCGCGAGCTGCACCAATACGCAATACTTGCGATCTTGTATCAAAATAAGAATCACCTGTAATCCGGTAACTTACATTTAACCAATCTGTGATATCATAACCAATACTTAAGTTTCCAAAAATACGATCGACATTAGAGGTAAAAAATTCATTTTGTACGCTCCATAATGGAGAATTCTGACCCGGTAGGAAGTATTGTGTTTCTCCTGCTTCATTGAAAAGCGGTGTTCCTATCAAATCGTAACTGATTGGGATCCGGGAAATTTGTCCAAATGCACTTCCCCCATTTCCCATAGTAGCTCCTCTTTGATCAGTCTTACCATAGGTTAGTGTCCCTCCTACTTTAATACCATTTTTTAATTTTGAGTTTCCACCAACATTTACAGTATGTCTATTGTATTTACTTTCTGGAACAATACCCTTTTGAATGGTACTTGACACACCAGCATTGAAGTTATTGTTTTCATCACCACCTGCAAGATTCAAAGAATTTTGGTAGAAAGAACCAGTATTAAAGAAGTCTTTAATACTATTGGGATAAGCTTGATAAGGGACTTCCTTTCCTGTTCCACCCTGAATTACTGTAGGTACCGATCCAAACTTTGGCCCCCAAGACAATGTACTTTGATTATTATAGATATTTTGGGATCCCTGACCGTAAGATGTCTGCAATTCCGGAAGAAAAGCTACACGCTGCCAGTTAGCTGATGAGCTGAAGGTTACTTCAGTTTTTCCGCCCATTCCTTTACCACTTTTTGTGGTAATCATGATAACACCTGCAGATGCCCTTGAACCATATAAAGCTGATGCTGCTGGGCCCTTCAAAATATTGATCGTTTCAATATTATCTGGTGGAATATCATTTAAACGATTTGATGGTTGCGAACCAAACAAAGTATTTTGGCTATTATCGGTATCATTACTAAAAATAATTCCATCCACAACGATTAATGGCTGGTTATTACCACCGAAAGAAGTAATACCACGAATATTGATATTGGTAGATGAGCCCGGCTGACCTGAAGAGCTTGAGATATTTACACCGGCAACTTTTCCTTGCAAAGCATTCAAGACATTTGATTCAGATTTTTGAGCCAATGCTTCACCTGCGACTTGTTGCGTTGCATACCCCAAAGATTTATTCGTACGAGTAATCCCTTGAGCTGTTACGATAACTTCCTCCAATGAATTTTCAGAATTATCCAAAGTCACGTTAAAAGCAGATTGCCCCTCTTTAACGATTAGGGTTTTATCTGCAAATCCAACCGAACGGAATACAATTACTTTACCTGTTGGCACAGATAATGAATAATTACCATTCGCATCTGTTTGAGTAGCGGTGCTTGATCCCTGTACTACGATCGTCACCCCAGCCAACGGTTTACCATCAGCGGCAGTTACACGACCACTTACTTTCTTCTCTTGCGCGAACGCTACTGAAGTCAGGATCATACTACCCACGAAAAAACTGAGTAATTTGTGTTTCATATGTTTACGTTTATTTAAATAAGTATGTTTATTTTTTTTAGATTTTAGAAATACTTGGTCAGTATAAAATACCTTTTCAATAATTCATAATAAGTTCGTTAGTTAGTAAAACATTTTTCAGTTAGCCTGTTTCGTTAAAAAATGTTAAATACAAAATTATAATTTTTTTTGACATTTGCAATGCATGCATAATTCTGTCATAACAATTATTTAAAGAAAAAACAACAAACAACTAATAATCAGCAGACTAATTATGTTAAATTTCACCAAAAAAAGAAAGATACTGTAAAGAAAAAAAGTTTGTTTTATTGATATAAAATAAAATCAAAACATAAAAAAGCCGTATCAAACTTAATTGATACGGCCATTTCAGCTTAGTTAGATCGCTAATTAATTACATACCCCACCAAACAGCAACATCCATAGGGATATTCTTTACGTTTGGATTATACAAAGTTGTTGTTTGCGGGAATGGATATCTTTTAGGAATGATCGGCATTGTTGCTCCAACACTTTGCGGTCTTGGTGTTAACGCAGGAATTCCTGTTCTTCTATAATCATTATATGGTTCAATGCCCTGATTATAAAGTGCGACCCATTTCTCTGTTAAAATGTCATTCTTAGTTGCTGTAGCATAATTTGCAATGGCATCCGCAGATTCCTTGCCTTTTGTAACATACTCTACATTGGCCTTAATTGCTTCATTTAATACAGCAGCTGCATTTCCTCCTTGCCTTTGTTTCACCTCCGCCTCTATAAATTTTGCTTCATAGTAAGTTACAATAGGAAAGTTACTCGCAACATCGAAAAATGGGCCAATAATAGATATATCTGGATCAATTGACTCATCTTTTATATCACCTCCAACAAATTTATCTTCAGAATTCGTAGATAAGAAATAGGTTAGTCTTGGATCATTCTTTGCTAAAAGCCGATCTACAATCAACTTATTGGCACCTAGATACCCATCTCTGGAATTATGGAAAGCTCCCCATTGGTTTTGACTAACATCATCGTGTGGAGCGATCATATTCTCCTCATTGGAAGAAATTCCCTTAGATAAATAATCCAATACTTTTGCTTCCGTTCCAGCAACTTTACCTGAAGTACGATTTAAGAAACGTGCCCTTAGTGTATAAGCAGTCTTTATCCACATTGTGGCATTTCCTTCAAATATTAAATCTTCTTTCTCAGGCAAATAATAATTTTTGTCTTTAGCTACGCTAAGATCTGCAATTCCTTCAGCTAAAAGATTATCAATCGACTTATAGATATCTTGTTGTGTATCCAATTTCGGTGTTTTATTACCACTGTTCCATTGGAAGGCATCTGAATAAGGAACATCGCCCCAAAGATCCGTCGCAAAACTAAGATTAAGCGCCATTAAAACCTTGCCTATTCCACTATAATGTGGGCTCTTCGTCTCAGCTATATTCGCTTTATCAATCATCAGCTTCAAATTGTACATCGTATTCGCATACAATCCAATCCAGACGTTATCAAAATCACCCTGAGTAATACGGTAATTCTGAACATCAGCATATTGTGCATTTAATCCAGCAGAGTGTTGTACCATGATACTGCTCATTCTCGACAGATCCCCTTCCACATTCTGGAAAGTATTAACCTCTGACGCGGTCAATAATGAGGGTAAGTTTCCATCTAAAGGATTATTTGGACTGAGATATAGATCGTCACCCGTCTTACAACCAACAATAGCTGTAAAGCATAGGGCATATAGAAATTTTACTTTATTTTTCATGTTATGAATAATGTTTTAATTAAAAACCAACTCTAAAATTAATGGAATAAGATTTTGTACCAGGGTTATTAAAGAAATCATAACCTGTAAAATTTTGATCCGATCCGGTTAAACTCGTTTCTGGGTCAATACCTTTATATTTAGTGATTAAGATCGGATTCCGAAGGTTAACGCCTACCTGAATATATTGGATTGCTTTAGAAACTTTATTAAAGCGATAGTTTAGATCAATTGAGCGCAATCTCGCCCAAGTACCATCTTGAATGGATATTTCTGAAGAGGAATTACCCAAATAGTTTTTAAAATAGCTAACAGCTGTAATTTCTGTTGTATTTTTTTGACCATCACTATATACACCATCAATGACATACTTGCGTTCACGATCTTCTGTTATAGCCGCTTTACCTCTGTTGATCAACACCGCATTTGTAGCGCCCCATAACTTACCACCTTTTCTAAAATCCCATAGGAAAGAGAATGACCAATTTTTATAGGAAAACTCATTATTAATATTCATTAACCATTTAGGAATAGTACTTCCTACGCTACCCAAATCAGATTCATACATCGGCAAACCGCTTCCTGGATCGATTAATATCTGCCCCTGTGCATTTCGTTGAAACTTTTGCGCATAAATTACACCAAATGGTTGTCCTACAATAGCAAAAGATTGTGGCGCAGAAAAGGCATCACCAATAGACAATTTATCCACTCCCGGCGCTAGCTCAGTTACTTCATTGGTATTTTTTGACCAATTTAAAGTCGCATTCCAGTTGAAGTTTTCGGATTTCACAACGTGACCGTTTAAAGACAATTCGATACCAGTATTTTTCATTTTACCGAAATTATTATAGTAGTATGCGAACCCGCTTGTCGGATCTACAGGCATCGAAATCAAAAGATTGGATGCATGCTGTTGATAATAGGTAAAATCAAATCCAAGACGATTATTTAAAAATTTCATCTCCAAACCAGCCTCATAGCCAACATTTCTTTCGGGTTTCAGATTTTCAGCAACAAACTCATTTGAAATGGCAAAACCCAACTGTCCTTTATATGGGAAAGAATAACCATTGGTCATACCATCCGCGATTAGAGGAGAGGTGAAATAAGTTCTGTCAGAATAAGGCTTAGGTGATATACCCACATTAGAATAAGCCAAACGAACTTTACCGAAATTGACAATTTCCGACTCTTTAAACAAATCCGAGAAAACGTAAGAGATATCAGCTTTCGGATAGAAGAATCCTTTTGCATTGCGGCCAAATGTCGTTGACCATTCATTCCGACCGGTTAAAGTCAAAAATAGAATATTTCTATAGTCAAATGTTGCATCCAAAAAGATTGCTTTACTATTTCTATACTCCTCTGAATTACTCGCATAGAGTATTCTTGCGTTATTTAAATTATAGTAATCTGGGATAAGTAAATTTTTTCCCCTTGCGAAATTAGCGATACTTTGAATATAGTTAAAGTTACCACCTAATAAACCCGATACCGAGAAATCTTCCGAAATCTTTTTATTGAATTTCAACAACAAATCGGTATAGATATTACGGTAATTGACATTTGTTCGCTTAATTTGCCCCCATTTGTTCGCATCATCATCACCGCTAGATCCGATGGTATAAATCTGGTTGCCGTTCGTGGCATAACTGTCTAATCCTGTTTTCCACGAAATGGAAAAAACATCATTTAATTTGACATCTGCGTAAACATTCCCTAGAAAACGGTTATTTTCCTCTTTATAGGGATTACGTTCCGTAGAAAAATAAGGGTTATCGTAGTTTGCAAAATAGGTTTTTTGCACGCCCAATTCATTTACATAATCTTTCAGGTTGAAATCTACAGGAGAACGCAATAGAGCCAACATAACACCAGAAACGTTACTACCATTCTGTGCAGCCCGTGTATTAGCGGTTGTAAAACTGAAATTTCCACCAACCGTAATCCGATCGTTTAATTTCGATTCAGCGTTTAGTCTAGAAGTATAACGATTATAGCTTGTGTGAGGTACTATACCCGTGTTATTTGTCGATCCAACAGAGAAGCGCATTGTTGTTTTTTCTCCACCCGAAGTAATCGCCAAATTATTATTGAAAACATTTCCATTTTTGAAAAACTCATCGACGTTATTATAAATAGGTTTTCCCGCCGCAATCAAGTTCTCTCCCCAGCTATCCGCCGTACGATCAGTATAGGTTCCACCACTTCCCTGTCCATATTTTTTCTGAAATTCAGGCAATTTATTTACCTTTTGCATTTCATAACCCGAAGAGAAAGTTATACCAAGGCCAGATCCAAGTTTACCCTTTTTTGTGGTGTAGATAACAGCTCCATTACCTGCCGCCTGACCATATAGTGCAGCTGCCGCAGGGCCTTTCAATATGGTTACTGTTTCGATATCATCGGGATTGATATCCAATGCTCTATTGGCAACCTGAACTCCCGAAAGACTTTGATTATAAGGATCATCACCTGCCTTTGTATTGTTCAGACCATTATCGATTGGAACACCATCCACCACAATAAGCGGTTGGTTGTCCCCTGAAAAGGAGGCCGCACCACGTAAAACAATTTTAGAAGAAGCTCCCGGAGTACCTGCTGAAGAAGTAATTTGAACACCAGAAGCTTTCGCTGCTAGTCCTTGAATAATATTCGCCTCACCAGATTTCACAAGGTCATCGCCACTTACCTTTGATGTCGAATAACCGATACCTCTGGAACTTTTAGAAATTCCCAATGCGGTTACAACAACTTCCTCCAATGCATTATCCTTGTTGTCCAACACCATATTAAAAGATGTCTGACCTTCTTTGACGATCAAAGTTTTATCAGCAAAACCTACAGAGCGAAAAACAATAACCTTACCCGCTGGTACAGTCAATGTATAATTTCCGTTTCCATCTGTGGATGTGGCCACACTTGATCCTTGTACGGCAATAGTTACGCCGACCAATGGCTTGCCATCAGCACCTGTAACACGACCACTGACTTTCTTTTCTTGCGCAAAGGCAACAGAAGTCAAGATCATACTACCCACAAAAAAACTGAGTAATGTCTGTTTCATATAGTTTATGTTTATTAAAATGTGTTTATATCTTAAAAAACTATCTTGGAAAGGACCAGTATAGTTTAAATAAGCGCTTTTAGTTAGTAATGCATCTTTAGCAAAAATTTATTTTGTTAAAAAATGTTAAAGGCAAATTTATAACTTTTTTTATCTTTTACAATGCAAGCATAACGTTGTGATAATATTTAATACACAAAAACTTATAAACAATTGAATTACAAGTAAATAAAATAAAACAATTTCTAAACCTTGTATTTAACAATACATAAAATCATATACACAATTATATTAATCAAGGTTGTAAAAAGTAAAAGCCCAATATCATTTCGATATTGGGCTTTTATTTTACGACTAGTTATTATAATGTCTATTACTTTGGCAATGTAATAATTTCGACCCCCTTGCCAAAAGATCCCGCAGAAACGGTATACCCTCCCACGTTCAATGTAACTACATTTCCAGCTATTGTACCGGTAACATTAGATATTGAAACAGGACCATAGGTAGCATTATTTACAATAACCTGATTAGGGCATATTACAGCCTTTCCATCAGATTTTATCATAAAGGCTATGCTATTAGCCCCGAATGGACTTATTAATTTATACACATTGACACCTTTGGCTTTCTGAATTTTCACTTTCGATTCGTCTTCTCCCCATCCTTTTGTTGAATTCAAATCCGCCATACCCTTATCTTCAAATACAAGTGCACTAGTTGCTGACACATTAATTTCTTTTTCCATACTTACAGAAACAGCTTCATCAGCAATAGTCAATGTAAAGGGAAAAGCCAAGGCCACATCAATGTCTTTATCTTTACTTGTAATAGCGAGAGACCCTGGGTCGATTTTAGATAAATCGCCATATTTAACCATCGCATAGGATTTCCCCTGACCATTTTCAAACTTTACCGGACCAGCCATAGTGAAAGCAGTGGTATAACCTGCTCCTTTTGCAGTAAGACTAATAGGAACAGATAAATCACCACTAGTTGAAGTTCTGCCTACTGGGACCGAAACTACTCCCTCAGCCATCGGTACGTTAATGGCACTTCCCAAAAAACTAATTTTATTGGAATCACCTGAGTATAGCGCTCCATCCGTTTTATCGCAGGCAGAAAGCAAAGCTAACATACTCGCAAATAACAAATATTTATATCTTTTCATTTGTTTACTTTTTTAAGTTCTACAATGGATTTTGATCTTTTTTAGGATCCATACTAGCATTCCCATCAAATTCTTTCTGAGGAATGGTCAAAATAAACTCCTTATTAGCAGGTTCCATTGAATTCCATTTCACAGGAATAAATGTATGATTTGTACCGGGAGCATTGCGATCAAATCCAGTCTTAAGACGTAAAATATCAAAAATACGTTCAGCTTCCCCCCACAATTCAATACGTCTTTGAAGGATAATATGATCCATTAAAGTTGAAGGCGTTCCGATCGATCCCATCTTAAGATCTTTTGACATTACAATATTTGCCAATGTCAGTTGATAACCTGTTGGATTCCGCAGTTTCAGCAGGGTTTCGAGCGCTGTTTTTGCTTCGACCAATTTTCCTTGGTTAGCTAATGCTTCCATTTTCACAAAGTGCATTTCTTCAGCACGCATATAGATATAATCGCCTAAATTAGCAGATTTGTCAGCATACCTAAACTTTACCTGATTATAGGGTTGGGTAGTTGGAGTTCCACCATCCTCCTCTCCATTCCACCATTTTTTTCGTGCGTCTGTGTTTGGAATTTGGTCATACAACCAGTTGTAAATGCATTTGCGGGAAGACTCTGCATATTGTTCAGCGCCCGCATCCATATGTGAGAAGAAGGATCCAAACCCAGCAGACTGCGCTGCTATAATCTCCGCTCCCCAGAGCACATTTGGCAACTTAACACTGTTGAAACCCGAAAATAAATCATTTCCGCTAATCATACTTAAATTCGGTTTTGAAAGCGCCTCATTCGCATATTTCTCCGCATCTGCCCATTTATTCTGAGTTAAGGCAACATTTGCTTTAATGGCATTAGCCATATAGTAGTCCAGCTGCGACTTATTCGCCTGCCCTGCTTTATTATCCCCAAATAATTTTATCGCTTCATCTAAATCGTCATTGATTCGGCTATATACTTCCTCAACCGTACCTCTTCCTTTTCCTTTAGAAGAAGCAATTGTAGGTTCTGTATAAACAGGAACTCCAGGAGCAGTCTGGTGGCCGATATAGGTCTGTTGAAAAATGCGAATTAAATCAAAGTAAGCATAAGCACGTATAGCATAGGCTTGAGCCATAATCTTTTTTACATCTTTCGGATCCCCTGTCATAGTTTTTTCGGCCGCAAGAATATAGTTGGCATTGCTAATCAAAGAATAATAGAAGTTCCATGTACCATAGGAACGCCAGGCTGTGGACGTATAAAAATTTCTAACATTATAAAGATAATCGTAATAAAACCATCCACTCCCCTCAGCATCTTGCAAAAAATCCTCTCCCATGAGAGATCCAACTATTTTAGTTGACATAAGTCCGATAAACTCGGTTGTATTTGCAGTGGCCCATCCCGGTGTATATAGCATACGATAAATACCATCCATCGCGACCTGCGCCCCTTTAGTTGTCTTTAACAACGTTCCTGCATCCACCTTATCCGTTGGTGCAGTTTCAAGATAATCCTTGCTACAAGATGAAAAGCTTAGCGCAAAGGACAATACAGAAGCATATATTATTTTTTTCATTTTGATAATCACATTAAAGGTTAAAACTTAAGATTTACTCCAGCTGATACCGTTTTGTTAGGAGCATATACATAAGATGTTGTTCCTGTAAAATTATAAAGCGGATTCAGACCTTGTCGCGCTGAGAATATGGCTAAGTTGTCACCCTGCGCAAAAACCCGGATACCTTTTAAACCAATCTTATTGACATCAAAGGTATAACCAACTGCTATATTCTTAATTGTAAAATAGGAGGCATCAACCAGTGCCCTGTCAGTAAGCTGAATATTCATCTTGTTTTGTACCCGAGGGATATCGGTAATATCTCCGGGCTTCTGCCAAGCTCCTAACATTTCTCTGGAGAAGTTGTTTCCGACATAAGTAGGATTCAAATAATCATAGCCCACCTGATCATAGATTTTACCACCTATTGAATAGGTTGTCATCAAAGAGAAATCAAAATTCTTAAATTGTAAAGAAGTGGTTAACGACCCCATAATCTTCGGAATACGGCTACCGGCAATCACCCGGCTCGATGCCGCCTTAGCTCGATCACTGGAAACATAGTGTTTACTACGGTCAAATTCGTCTTCTTTATTGTCATATACCCAATACAACGGGGAACCGTTAGATGGATCCACTCCTGCACTACGGGTCATATAAAATGAATTTATCGTCTCTCCCTCGCGAATAATTGTTGATCCACTGACAATTTCTTTACTTTCATCTGTCAGTTTTAGAATTTTGTTCTTAACATGGGAACCCATTGCTGTAATATTCCATCTCAGATCCTCCTTTTTTATGATATCATACCCCAAAGTAAAATCAACACCCCAGTTTTTTAAGTTCCCTATATTGTCATTATATCCGTCAAAACCCAGTGAAGGTGCCATCGGACGATTCAATAACATCGCCGTTGTCTTTCTGGTGTACCAATCAAAATCAACTGTCAATCTGTTATTTAAAAAACGTCCATCAAAGCCGATATTAAAACTTGCATTTTTCTCCCAGGAAACCAGGGGAGTTTCAACGGAAGTAACTATCCCACCATTATTATTGGCGTTATTCCAAGTAAGATCATAAAATGCCTGCCAAGCATAATAATTAGAATTTTGATCACCGTCTAATAAATCATTGTTTCCTTGTGTACCATAACTAGATCGCAACGTAAAACTATTCAACCATGTTTGATCTTTTAAGAATGCCTCTTCGGATATCTTCCATGCCCCTCCAACTGACCAGAATTTACTCCATCTGTTTTCCTTTTTGAAACGTGACGATCCATCCGTACGAAAACTACCTGATAGATAATACTTTTCATCAAAATTGTATTGAACACGTGAGAAGTAGGATTCTATTGTCTCATTATTTTCGTATGAATTAGCATCAGCAATTGTTGACCCGGGGGCTAGTTCATATATACCTTTAAATGGAAATCCTGTTTTTTGTGCACTCAACAGATTGTACTTGTAACTGTAATTTTCATGTCCGAGCAACACGTCAACATTATGTTTGTCGAAATCGCGTGTCCATGTCAATAATTGGTTAAATGTGTATGAAAATATCTTACTCCACTGTTTATTGAGACGCCCCCCTACTGATGCAGCGTTTCCAAATTCGGGATTATAATAGTAGGTATATTCATTCATCCTATAATCTGCGCCTAAATTGACTGCAAAAGCAAACCCCTGCCATGCCCCATATTTCGCATCTCTGGTATTAAACTCAACTCCACCCCTCGTGCCAACGTTATCAATGTTATTGTAGTATTTATCATCATACAATGTAGCAGTGGAGTTAAAATTTTGTTGCGCTCCTGCTGCCCGATTCTTACCATAGTCAAATTGACGTTCGCCCAATGCATCCAAAACAAATTCACCTTTTGCATCCCTAACCCATATTGGATAGATCGGAGCCATCTGTTCGGAAGTATACCAAACATTTGAAAACGCCGAGCCGGATGCATTTAAAGAATTCGAAGCTGACTTTGCGAAGTTTCCAGATAAAGATGCTTTAAACCAATCTTTTGGTGTGAACTCATTACTCAAGCGACCGGAATAACGGTCAAATTTGGTATTTTTTAGCAATCCTTTTTCTTTTACGGCATTCATCGATGCCATTGCGCGGTAGACCTTATTCCCCCCAGAGAAATCAAGTTGATACTCCTGACGGACAGGACTTTTTGCCATGACCTCATCCATCCAGTTATCATTCCATTTCAATTGGGCATTGGGTTTGATCTTACCTGTAGCCATATCAAACAACTGGCTAACAGGTAAATTATAAGGATTATATTCTTCATTAGCCCCAAAAACAGCATCTGCTCCCCCATTCATCCTATTAACAGCATTGATTGCCGCCTGTGCTTCTGTTGCCCCTCTCTCAAAAATTTCATCATTTTTATACGACTGAAACACCGTCTCGAGGTATTCTTTACTATCCATCACATCATAACGTTTGACGGCCCTCGAATTTACGCCAATATTGGCTTTAAAATTGACATTAATTTTTCCCTCTGTATTTTTACCGGCTTTAGTTGTGATCATGATAACACCATTGGCAGCCCTAGATCCATATAAGGTTGAAGCGGATGCGTCTTTTAGCACAGTTAAACTTTCAATATCGTTTGGATTAATTGAGTTCAGATCGCCATTAAATGGGATACCATCAACGACATATAATGGACTTGCAGAAGCATTAATAGAACCAAATCCACGTACACGCACGGTCGCATCAGACCCCGGTTGCCCCGACCCCAAGGTAGATACCACCCCGGGAGCTGCTCCATCCAATGCTTTTGTAATACTTGTAATTGATCGGTTTTCAATCACGTCAGATTTGACGGTCGATGCGGCTCCCGTAAAAGAAGACTTTTTAGCTGTACCATAGGCCACAACCATGACCTCATCCAACTCTGTGTTGGCTTCCAATAAAGAAACATTATATAATGTTGAGTTGGAGTTTACAACAATTGTCTTATCTGAATACCCGACAAACTTAAAAACTAAAAATTTCCCACTAGGGGCCATAATAGAGTAAGTTCCATCAGAACCTGTTTGGGTAGCAACACCAGACCCTATGACCGAAATAGTTACACCGGCGAGCGGCTTACCGTCGGATCCCGTAACAAGGCCATTAATCTTTTTCTCCTGAGCAAAAGCTACGGAAGTTAGGATCATGCTACCCACAAAAAAACTAAGTAATTTGTGTTTCATTATGTTTAAGTTTAATTTAATAAATGGATTAATCTCCTGGCAAAACAATATTGGCGAGCAGAATATTACCGCTCAATAATTAAATCGCATTAGTTAGTTTAACATCCTTTGCACTTTATGATACCTCTATCTGTTAAAAAATGTTAAATATAAAGTTAGAACTTTTTTTGACATATACAATGCAAGCATAATTTTGTGACAAAAATATTTTTCAACAAACATAAAAGCTAATAATATAAATAAACATTAGTATGTGTTTTTTCTAAACAAGCAACCTTTTTCAGCAGATTCAGTAAATCGTGTATCTAAGTTTTCGCCAAACATTTGTTTACAAATTTCGGTGCAACAGTTATGCCTCAGTAACCATGCACATAATCCGACAAAGTAATATGATATAGAAACTTTCCTCGTTGTTATAACATGACAAAATACCGATAACAAAAAAAGCGGTCTCTTTCGAGACCGCTTTCCAATTTATAACCTTAAATCGATCGACTAGCGAGTACCGCCTGCCCACCACACATTTTCAGTGTATACATATTGTCCGTCACCGTATGCTGCTTGAACATTCGGATTCGTTGTCGTATCATCATTACCATATGGTAAACGCAATGGGAATTTACCTGGATTTTTCAACTCAACAAGGTTCTCACCATTTGCTTTCCAACGACGGATATCGTTGTACATCTCCGTAGATTCACCTGATGCACCAAAGAATGCTAAGTACTTTTCACTTGCAATAGCTTTTAAGCTATTTGAAGCAAGTAATGGTTTTACAGATGCATTGAAATAGTTTTCTGCGTCAACTGGAGTTAAGGCGTTGGAATTTTTAATTATACCAACTCCTTTAGTGGCATCTTTGACCATTTGGGATCCAAAACTTGTAGCGATAGAACTTTCAGCATTCTCAAAAGCAGCAATAACCGCAGCTTTCAACACAGGCTCAACGGCTGAAACACCACGTCCTAAACGCTGTAATGCTTCTGCTTTTAAGAATAATAGCTCGTGATAGCTCAATAATTGAGTGGAGGCAGATTGCGCATAGCTAAATAAAGACATATTATATCTAGACTGGCTTTGTTCAGGACTACCATTAACAGCCACTCCACGCGTATAGCTTTCTCCCTTTTTCGCTAAATCAGTTAATTGTTCCAAATCCTGATTGACAAAGAATCTGTTCAATCTTGGATCTTTATTATCGATCATTTTATCGACAAGGCTCCTACTCGCCATTAGACTGGACCGAGACCATTGGAAATCGAAAAGTGGGTTTAAATTTGAACCAGTATATATATTAAAAGCAGCCTGTTCGTTCGCACTAGTAAAGGATAGATTAATATCTGCAAGAATACCGTTCAACGTAGCGGTTTTATCCTTTGCCTTTGCCAAGCTATGCATTGCATACCGTGCTTTTAATCCGTACGCAAATTTCAACCATTTTGCCGCATTGCCACGGAACAATAAATCTTGACCTCCTGCTGCTCCAGAACCATGCTTATCTCCTTTAGGCAAATTTTCTATTGCTGCCTCCAAGTAGCTGTTAACTTGTTTATATAACTCCTCTTGCTTATCTAATTTAGGATTCTTGATTTCCAATGGTTTAAAACCCTCGGAATAAGGAACATCACCAAACATATCGGTCAATAGCGCTAAATTATAAGCTGCCATTACCTGCCCCATGCCTAAAGTCGTATAATTACCCGATTGGGTACCCCCTTCAGAACATTTCTCGATAACTATTCGAGCATCACGTAGAGCCGTATACATGTTTCCCCACGTATTATTGAAAGTAGATGATATCGTAGGTTCCCCTTGTCGTGTTTCAGCATTATATAGCTGATTAAAAGTTCCTACTTCATGCTCCACATAAGTTGATAGGTATGTATTGAAATCACCCCCAACATTATAAAATGCAGTCCGAGTGATCGCGTCAGTCAAAACAAATTTTGCCTGAACATTCTTCGGGTTATTCACATTCTCGTTGACCTTGTCCATTGCGTCTTCTGAACAAGAAGTAAAAGTTATAGGCGAAGCTAAAGCTCCTAAAGCCAATAACCCCACTATATTTAGTTTTAATTTCATTGTCTTAATCTTAGAATTTAATGTTAACACCTAAACCATAGCTCGACGTCCCCGGAAGTGAGAAACGCTCAAAAGCTCCCGACATATTGGTATTACCTTGGGAAACTTCTGGATCATATCCTTTAAGTTCAGACCATAAGATGATGTTACGTGCGAAAGCATTCACGTCAACTTTAATTTTTGAATTCTGATAAACCGGATACCCTACTGCAATTTCACGTAGTTTTACAAATGAAGTACCCCGAACCCCAGCTTCTGAAATATTACCTAATGCATTGAGGTAAGTACGTGCATCTGCACCGATTTGTTCACCGTCTTTATCAAATACAGGTGTTGGAGTGATTAGAATATCATTTACCGAACCATCAGCCTTTACAGCTGGTAATTCAAATAAGAATGAATTTCCTGACCGTAAATCAGCTGATCTCTGTGTCACGCCATAGATATCTAAAGTATTAGAAGTACCATGGTACATCTGTCCACCTTGCTTCCAATCCAATACAGCAGAAAGTCTTACTTTTTTATATTCAAAGTTTGTATTAAAACCTAAATTGAAATCTGGAGATACTTTACCAATCACTTGTGGCGCACCAGCTTGAGGAAGACCGTCTTCATCAACTACAATTTGTCCAGCATCATTTCTTAAATAGGAAACACCGTAGATTACCGGGAATTTATATCCGATAGCAGCACGAACCTGTGGATCAACAAATCCACCCATAAAGATGTTGTTTACACCTTCTGCCAGCTCGTCAACATAGTTATCTATTTTGGTAAAATTAAATGCAAAATCCCATTTGAAATCTCCTGAACGGTATGGAGCGACAGCTAATGTTAACTCATGGGTATTGGTATGGATTTTACCACCATTTGTCACCAAGCTTGAATAACCTGTAGAAGCTGCTAATGGCACTTCAAAAATTTGATCTTTTACATTTTGACGGGAAAAGGTATAGTTCAAATTGATTAAACCATTCCAGAATGTCAAATCTGTTCCCAATTCAATAGCCTGTGTATTTTGTGGCTTCAGTTTCGGATCATAAACAATAGAATATGGAGTAAACGCAGTAACACCATTTATTGGATAAAGGATCGGAGTACCAGAAGAGAATCCACCACCGTAGGTTGGTGTAGCATAATAGCTTTCATAATAATCACCTGCTTGACCTACCTGCGCATAAGACGCTCTCAGTTTACCCATTGTTAACACCGAGTTTTTCACTGCATCTAATTCTGTAAAGACAAAACCCGCCGAAACAGATGGATAGAAGAATGAACGGTTGTTTCTAGGCATAGAAGAAACAATGTCATTACGACCAGTAGCATTCAGAAATAACATGTTTTTGTACGCCAACGCTAAACTACCAAAAGTACCAAAAGTACGTGTATGGCGCAAAGTTTGCTCAGCTGTAAAAGTAGTTGCATTATTAATATTATCCCAGCCAGCGAAATTGAAATTTGTACCGTAAGCATAATCTCTTCTCCGTACACGGTTAACAATTTCGTTACCAATCATCGCATCAAACACTAAATCATCATTGATTTTCCAGTTATATGCTGCTGTTCCTAAGGAGTTCCATTCCGTAACAGAGAAATGATAATTTTCTACTTCTCCATTTTTATTTGCATGTCCATACCCCCAAAGATCAGTATAATTTGAAGTATATGAATCCACCCCAAGTTGGTATTTCAATGTTAGTTTTTGGTTTTCACCTAAATTAGTCGCGTATTGACCAAAACCATTTCCAAAGAAACGCTGTGTATCTTCAGAGAATTTATTATTCTCCACAGCCCAATAGGCACCATCAAAACCGCTCGTTGTCCTGTAAGTATTTTGTTGCGTAGGATTTCCTTCATAGTATGACGGTATACCTTTTAAGTCATAAGATGCCGGTGCACCATAAACTGTCGCAACAATACCATTATTAGCTCCGGTCTGTTTAGTAATTCTAGTGTTCACATAATTACCTGTAAAGCCTGTCGTCCATTTATCAGACAATTTAGCTTCACCTGACAGCTTCGCTGTATAACGATCCATACCTGTCGAAGGAACAATACCGTTTGCATTGGTCGATCCTAAAGACAAAGCATAACTTCCTTTTTCAAAACCTTGTACAATATTGAAAGAGTTATTAAACGTATTACCTACATTAAAGAAGTCTTTCGCGTTGTTATAAACTTGTGGCGTAGCCCATGGATCCAAACCAGCATTCGCGCGTTGTGGCACATAATACTTACCAGGCTGTTTACCATACTTTTTCGTATAGTCATTATCTTTGTTTCCTCCATAAATAGCATCATCGGCCAATTGGTCGATACGTGGCCCCCAAGACATAGATGACAAATACCCTGAATTCTCTCCATAGTTACCATTTGAACCTTGCGCATAAGTTGTTTGGAAATCAGGAAGTACAGATACTTTGTCAAAAGACACATTGGAATTATAGGATATCTGTGGCTTTCCTTGTTTTCCTTTTCCACTCTTCGTTGTAATGATAATAACACCATTGGAAGCACGCATACCATATAGAGCAGATGCAGCTTGTCCTTTTAGGATATTGATACTTTCGATATCGTTTGGATCAATGTCCATTCCTCTCGATGAATAGTCTGCACCCGAAACTGAGTTACCTGTCGACACATCCGAAGTAGAAGAAATTGGCAATCCGTCAACGATATATAGCGGTGAGTTATTTCCTGTAAATGAACGTGCACCACGGATCGTGATATTCGCAGATGCTCCAGGCATACCCGATGAAGGTGTTACCTGAACCCCTGACACTTTACCTTGTAATGCTGTAGCCAAGTTGCTATTTGCAGCTTCAGTCAATTTACTCCCTTTGACCTCTTGTGTAGCATAACTTAATGCACGTTTTTGACGAGACTGTCCCATTCCTGTCACAACAACCTCTTCTAAAGCGTTGTCATGATTCTCCATAGAAACATTGAATACAGTGCTATTGTTATTAACAATAATGGTTTTATCATCAAAACCAACTGAACGGAAGACAACAACTTTGCCCGCAGGTACATTTAATGAATAATTACCACTAGCATCTGTTTGTGTCGCTTGATTAGTTCCTTGTACGACTACTGTAACCCCCGGTAACCCCTTACCATCAGCAGATGTAACACGACCACTAATCTTTTTTTCTTGTGCGAATGCGACCGAAGTCAGGATCATTCCTCCAACAAGAAAACTTAGTAATGTTTGTTTCATGTTTTAGTTAGTTAATTTTATTATTTTTCTAGTCCTTTATATTGATATAAATTATATCCGTTAACATAACTGTCTAAACATACATTGCTTAGACAATAAATAGCAATAAGCAAAACAGCATATCGCCATTCAAGTGGTAACAGTTGAAAATATTATTGAAAAAGTCAACCCTAGGTAGATATAGAGTCAATCCGTTGAAAATACTCAGCTGTAAAATTTGCTCTTTTCAGCATTTACAGTATATAATAGTTAGTGCGATTTTTATTAGCGGTTCCAAATATATAAAGCCAAAGTTGCTTTTACAAGTTTTTTAACATTCACTCGCAAAAACAAAAAATACCGCAACAAAGGCTTCAGTATCTTACGAATTCAAACGCGAGATCCATTTTAGAATAAAAACTCTACAAATGAATTTAAAACAGAATTTTATACGGAATCACTTATATTTAACAAAACATTAACAATGTAATAAGAAAACATTAACATAAGAATTGACTCGTTTTTTATACCCAAAAAAAGTGCAAT
>Ga0256908_1000397_pt1 | contig 18375 bp, 14 predicted proteins | sample MC6MC0761MT_FD_186331 | JGI IMG/M metagenome (GOLD analysis project Ga0256908, IMG submission 186331) | Metatranscriptome of enriched soil aggregate microbial communities from Iowa State University, Ames, United States - MC6-MC0761-MT... | ecosystem: Environmental > Terrestrial > Soil >... | reverse complement strand
CAAATTTCGTTCTCATAAATAAGATTTTATGTGGTTATGGAACGATGTTTCTGGAGTATGAAGAATTCTTTGCAGAAAAAGCAAGGAGCGGTTTCACACTTTAGAGTCATGGGCGACCAAACCCGTCTTTAAAACTCGAAAGTTGAAAAGTTACCACCTAAAGCATATGTGAAAACCGCCCATGCCGTATACGAAAGTACAAAACTTTTTAGACATGGAGCGATTTCACGATACTCTCGATAGTAAAATTGGTCGTTTCGATTCGAGAAATCATCGTTTTAATTTGTCTTTGCAGACTCATTATCAATTCGCTAAAACAAATATACAAATATTTTTTTAAAACCCAACAAGTTGGGTTAATAATTTTTAAGTTTAATGACAAAACAAATTATTTTTGAAACTACACAGTTTGATTTTGACGTGATAAATCATGTTAAGCACTTACGCAAAAGCAACGGTTATACACAGGATGAATTAAGTCTGAAAATGGGTGTTACTAAAAGTTTCGTTAGTAACGTAGAGTCATATACTCAACGCCACAAATACGCTACTCGTCACCTTACTCTTTTAGCAAAAGCATTTGGTTTTAAAAATATTTCCGATTTATTGAAGTTTCCTACTCCGGAATATGACAAAATAAAAGTAACAGTTGAAAAGACATATAATGAAGCAGGAACCAAGGTAATCAAGAGTGAAGTACTAAAAATTGAGCCTGTTGAATAGTATTTGGTACCAATAATCATTAAATTTTTATACCTTATAATGATATAAATTTAACCGAATGTAAAAATAATTATATTTGATAAAATTATATGAGAAACAAAATAATAAGAACATGCGCATATCTTGCCTTTTTGCAAAAAAACAAAGCGTAGAATATAATCAAAAAATACTGTGAAATTAGTAGAAAGAATTGAGATTCGTTATTTCAGATCATTTAGTGAGAAAACCATAAAAATAGTAGACTTAAAAGATTTAAATATTTTTTCTGGTTCAAATGATGTTGGTAAGTCAAATGTACTTAAAGCCCTCAATTTATTTTTCAACAACGAAATTACGATTGGTGAATTTTTTGATATAAAGAAAGATTTATCAATTCTTCAAAGAAATAGAAGTGAAAAAGAACTAGAATTAAAAAAGTTAACTAGAACCAAATCCGACCCTTACGCATCTCAAAGAGATTTATTTGTTAAAATAAAAATTCACTTTAGTAGACAAATTTCATATGGTAAAACAACCACTCCCGAAAAATTTTGGGTAGAGAAAACTTGGGATAAAAATGGTTTTAGTAAACAAACAAGTAATATACATATTGCATATAAACAAAAGAATAAAAAAGAACCTACTCAAAATCAAGCAGCTGCGCTACAAGGTCAATTGACACAATTCCTAAATTCTATTAATTTTGAATATGTACCTGCAGTAAAAGATCGACAATTCTTACAATATCTTTTCAAAAAATTGCAAGACTCTCTTTTTGATAGAGATAATTCTTTCAAGAAAACTTCTAATCAAATCAATAATAATATTTCAGCCACAACAACTGATTTATTTACTGAATTTAAAGAAAAAACAGGAGTAGATGCGACCTTTCAAGTACCAGAATCACTTATTGACTTTTTCTCTACTATAAATGTTTCAACAGAAAATGGTATTTCTTTATATTCAAGAGGTGATGGTATTCAAGCAAGATTTATACCAGCTATTTTAAACGAAATTTCAAAGGGTAAAAAAAATATTATTTGGGGATTTGAAGAACCTGAAAACTCCTATGAATATAGAAATGCGGAATCATTAGCAAATGATTTTCTAAACATTTACTCGCAAAAGAAGCAAATTTTCATTACTAGCCATACAAAAGAATTTTTATCACTAATCAGAGGAAATGAACAAACAGTTTCTCTACATCGTGTTTATAAAACAGCTGAAAATGGTTCGCAAATTGATACGTATGTGAAAAATTTAGGATTCAATAAAAAAAATATACAGTCTACATTTTGGGAAGGAGTAGAAAATCAAACTCAAGAACATAAAGATGCCTTAAGCAAAATATTTCAAGATATAGGTTTTTTAGAAAATGACCAATATATTTTAGAAGATTTACAAAATCAATTAAAATTACAAAGAAAATTAGTAGAGGATAGTGGTTTACAAATTGAAGATAGAACTAAAATAATCCATAATTTAAATCAAAAAATTAAAAACATTTTATTAGATAAAGAATCGCTTGAATCTGAAATTGAAGAATACAAAAAACCAATATTGTATGTTGAGGATTCATATGATCAAATTTACAAAATTGCATATCTAAAAGGTAATAAAATTGAATGTACAGAAGAAAACTATTTAAGTTTATTTAAAGAAAATTCACCATTTACCATCAGACGATGTGAAGGAGCTACAAAATTATCAGGAAGAATGCGTGTTGCTAACAACGACGGATATGAAGATAAAAAAATAATAGGTCTATACGATTTTGATAAAGAAGGTAGGGAACAAATTCATAACTTAAAAAACGACAAATTTTGGGAGGATAAATATTATGGCGATATTGAAACTGGCTATTATAGAAAGCGTAACGACCATTCAACGTTTTACGCATTGTTAATTCCTATTCCGGATAGACTTAAAAAGTTTGCTGATTTAGAATGGGAGAATTTTGCTAGCTATGTCGAAATCGAAAATTTATTACCCGAGGAATTTTTATTATCAAACTCATTTGCAAATGAAAAAAATTCTCCCGCCGGCAAGTATTTGAAAATTAATGATTCTAAAAAAAGTAAAATTTGGCAAAAACTATTTGATTTAAAAGCCGAAGAATTTAAAGATTTCAAGCCATTATTTGAAAAAATAGAGAACTTTTTTACACTGTAACTACATGGAAAAACTACACTGTTTCACAACTTCAATTTTCAGCCCAAAACCCAAAACAATATAAAACCAAACCTCTTTAAAAGTTATTTTAGGGAGGTTTGTTTTTATCCTTAATACTGAATCATGAAATAGCCAGTCAATAGTAAAGTTATTAATTAACAACCACCATCCTCAATATCAACAATACAGTCTGCAAGCAACTTTCTAACACTTTGTAATTGCTGTATTTTTATGTCAATTTCATTGATCTTATTGGTTACTACCTCAACTTTCTTGGTAACGGAAAGCCGTTTGTTATACCAGCTGTCTAACATCTTTTTAATTTCAGCTAAAGTAAACCCCCCGTCCTTTGCGCCTCTTATCATTTCAACTTTTTGTACAATGCTTTCATCATAGTCTTTGTAGTTGTTGGTTTTTACTTTTTCGTTAACCGTACCTTTAAATAAACCATAATTTTCATAATACCTTAAAGTAGCAATAGGCACGCCGGTGCGCTTAGACAATTCGTTTATTAACATAAGCCATGATAATTGTTGATAAAAAAATACAAAGTATCAACTATACTTCATACTTGTACGTTACAAATATACACGATATTTTTGCTGCTTAACCAATAAATTAATTTAAATCATGAGTACAAAAAAAGTAGTAGAAAATTATTTCAATGCCATGAAAGAAGGCAGGTTTGCAGACATGCAAAAGTACGTATCACCCAGTCAAAAATACTGGATTGGTGGTGAGGGCTCTTGGACTTTCGGAGGATACAATTCACCTGAATCTATGGGTAAATTGTGGGAGCTTGTAGCAGAACGTTTTCCCAACGGGTTAAACATTACCATAAATTCCATTATTGCAGACGGTGAATATGCTGCTGTACAAATCCATAATAATGCAACCCGGGTAGATGGCAAGGTTTACGATAATGATATCTTGGTACATTTAAGGGTTCAGAATGATCTTATTACGGAACAGCGCGAATACCTGGATACTATTATGATTAACGAGCTCTTTTGTGGCGAACTCGAAAATCACTAATAATTATAGAATATAAAATAACTCATCAACAAGTGCAGACTTTAATTATCTGTACGATAAAAAATGAAAAAGAAACTTTTAAGAATAGTCAAAAGAATAATGATAACAACATTCATCATAATTGCAGTAGTAGTTACTGCAACGCTGCTGTATATGCAGCAGGATAAATTTGGTAAAAGTCCAGGCGGCGAAAGGCTCGAAAAAATGAAGCAGTCACCGAATTTTAAAAACGGTAAATTCCAAAACCTAAGCAAAACGCCTACGCTTGCCGAAGGTCACAGTTGGTTTAAAGTATTATATCAGGCTTACATTAAAAACAAACCCAGACAGTACCCAACCTATACCATCCCTTCCGTAAAAACAGATTTGTTGAACTTGCCTGCTGACAAAGATGTGTTGGTTTGGTTCGGGCATTCTTCTTATTTTATACAGATCGATGGTAAACGTATTTTAGTGGATCCTGTTTTTAGCGGTAATGCTTCGCCAGTTCCGGGAACCGCTAAATCATTTAAAGGTACAGATGTTTATACGGTTGCCGACCTACCCGAAATCGATTATCTGTTTATTTCCCACGACCATTACGACCATTTGGATTACGAAACAATAATTGCCTTAAAAGATAAAACCCAAAAAGTAATTTGTGGGTTGGGCGTTGGGTCGCACTTTGAACATTGGGGTTACGATAGCAGCAAAATTATTGAAGGTGATTGGAACGATAAACTAGAATTAGATACCGGATTCATTGCCTTTATGGAACCTGCCCGACACTTTTCAGGCAGGGGATTTTCAAAAAACAATACCTTATGGGGTTCGTATCTGTTGCAGACACCAACCATGAAAATTTATATTGGTGGCGATAGTGGTTACGATACACATTATGCTGCAATTGGAAATAAGCACAACGGCATTGACTTAGCTGTTTTAGACAACGGACAATTCGATGAAGCGTGGAAATACATTCACAACCTGCCCCATGATGTACTACAGGCGGCTCAGGATTTAAAAGCCAAACGGATTTTACCGGTACACTCTTCAAAATTTGCACTGGCAAGCCACGATTGGGACACTCCGTTGGTAAAATTAACCGAAATTAATAAATCATATAAGGTTCCGTTGCTAACTCCAATGATTGGGGAAGTGGTATATCTAAAAGATACCAATCAAACATTTACACAATGGTGGCAAGATATGAAGTAGAAAGCAATGCGGATCTTCAATTCCATAGGTACAGAATAATTATTTTAGTATTATTGAGAGATGATTTTTAATGATCTTTTAATATGTTGAATGTACGGTTTAATAATTTGCAAAATCATCTATATTTGCTGTAAATAGTCAAAAAACAAAAGACTGCTTTTTTTTAGTTTACAGTTTATTAAATAAGCCATTCATGCCAAAAAATATTATAAGAAATCTTCAGATCGGAATTATACTTTCACTGGTGCTGCTTATTGCAAGTTCCGTAGCATCTTATGTAAGCATTCACAAACAGATGGAAAACCGGAAAAGCTTTTTACAAAGTAAGGAATCCATAAGTTTTGTAAAAGATGTGTTAAATGCTCTTCTGGATGCGGAGACGGGCAATCGGGGATATCAGCTTACGCATCAGGAAAGTTTTCTGGAGCCTTTTAATGTAAGTAAAAGTAAATATCTGTCGCTGGTTTCTAAAGCCGGTGAACTGAGCATTTCAGATAAACATCAGGCGGATATACTTCAAAATTTGCTGCGCACATCAGATGCAATGATGAAAGAGGGCGTTGTGCTTATAGAGAAAAGCAGGAATGGAAATTTAATTACCTCACAGGAACTTTTACAAAGCAAGGTGGGGATGGATAGCTGTCGCAGCTTGGTTCAAGAGTTTGTAAAGTACGAAGAAGTTCAGCTTGCAGCCAAAGACAGAGATTTGAACAGGTCTTCCATGTGGTCTGTATTATTCATTGTTTTTTCCGGCGCTGCAGCCGTCAGTGTCACCGTTTTCATTTATGTACAGTTGAGATCTGATATTAAACGCCGGGATATATTGGAAAAAGACCTGTCTTATGCAAAAGAATTGCTTGAGGAAACAAATGAGGTCGCTCAGGTGGGTGGATGGGAAATCAACATGAAATCGGGTGAGCTGTTTTGGTCTCAGGGCACAAGGAAAATTCACAAGGTAAAAAGCAGTTTTCGTCCAAATTTTGAAAATGCTGTTGAATTCTTTGAAGGAAAAAATAAAGAAAGGGTAAGATACCTCTTTGACAGGGCAGCAAAAGAAGGATTGGCTTTCGATGAGGAACTTCAGCTTTTACGAAGTGACGGTGTTACAGTCTGGGTACGGTTGAAAGGAATTCCCGAATTTGATGAACAGGTCTGCCATAGAATTTTTGGAATCATTCAGGATATCGATTCATACAAAAGAATGTTACTGGAAATTACACGTAAGGAAGCAATGATGCAGTCCTTCGTTAAAGATGTACCTGTTCCTTTGGCTATGTTTGATAAAGACCTTAAGTATATCGCAGTAAGCAGCAGATGGAAGGAAGAATTTGGAATAAACCATATCGATCTTATGGGGCAACCTCTGTTTTCTGCAACCTCTGCTACCATTCAGCAAAATGAAATGGAGATTTATCAGAATGCTTTGGCGGGGATTACCTACGTTAATAATGATTTTACACTTCAGGTAAAAGGCAGCAAAGATATGCAGCATTATGATCTTAAAGTAGGGCCTTGGTATCTTGATGAAGATCAGGTTGGAGGAATCATTATCTCGATACAGAATATCACCGGTGCGGTAAGGGTAAATGAAGAACTTAAAAATGCCAAGGAGGCCGCTGATATGGCCAGCAAGGCAAAATCGGAGTTTCTCGCCAATATGAGCCATGAAATCCGTACACCTTTAAACGGGGTCATCGGATTCTCAGACCTTCTTATGGGAACTCCACTCAATGAAACGCAGGTACAGTACCTGAAATACATCAATGACTCGGGAGAAAACTTGCTTCATATTATCAGTGATATTCTCGATTTTTCGAAAATAGAATCAGGAAAAATGGAGCTGTTTATCGAACAAAGCAATTTAAACGAGATGTTAGATCAGGTTATTAATGTGATCCTTTACCAGTCTCAAAAGAAAAATTTGGAGCTTCTGCTTAATGTGGAACAGGGGCTTCCCAATACGCTTATGACTGATGAAGCCCGGTTAAAACAGATTCTGATAAATCTGCTGGGGAATGCGGTAAAATTTACAGAAAAAGGAGAAATAGAGCTGAAAGTAGAAAAATTACGGATGGATGATCAGAACATCGTGCTTCGCTTTTCGGTCAGAGATACCGGTATAGGAATTCCGGCGGATAAACAGAAATATATATTCAATGCATTTACTCAGGAAAACAGTTCCATTAGTAAACGCTATGGTGGTACCGGTCTGGGTCTTACCATATCGAATAATATTCTGGGATACATGGGAACGCACCTGTCACTGCTAAGTGAACAGGAAAAAGGATCTACGTTTTTCTTTGATATTGAAATTCCGTATCTGATGTCTGAACAGGACGAAGAAATGGAGTTTGCCATTGAAAGCGCATTGGTAGTAGATGATAATGAAACAAACAGGATTATCCTTGAACACATGCTTGCGCACAAAAATATCAGGTCTACATTAGCTGCCAACGGAATAGAAGCTCTGGAGATATTGATGAAGGGCAAACGCTTTGATGTCATCCTGATGGATTACCACATGCCTATGATGTCTGGTGTGGAAACAATAGAGAAAATAAGAACGCTCTTCGATGAGCGTAAAGAAATAACACCGTTTATTATACTCTCCTCTTCAGAAGAGAAAGAGGTTGTTAACAGCATTCGCGATAAAGACAATTCGTATTTGCTTTTAAAACCGGTCAAATCAAATGATTTATTTAAAACCTTGCGAAGAGCAGTCTACCGAAGCGTTGTTGACATAGCGCCTACGCAGTCTGAAAATAATTCGTATTCGTTCGCTCCGAAGCTCGAAATTCTTTTGGTAGACGATAATCCCGTAAACATGGCACTCAATAAAAGAATGATGGAATCGCTTACTCCGGATGCAGTGTTAACGGAAGCTGTCAACGGAATGCAGGCGTTGGAAGCATGCCGTAACAAATATTTTTCCATTATACTCATGGATGTACAGATGCCTGTAATGGATGGTATCGAAGCAACAAAACAGATTCGGTTGCTGTCTGGCTATGAAAAAATACCGATCATTGGTGTAACGGCTGGCAATGTTGCAGGCGAAAAAGAAAAATGTTTGGAGTCGGGCATGGCAGATTTCCTGCCAAAACCTTTCAAAAAGGCAGATCTGCAGGAAATATTAAAAAAATATATCAGTGCTGATACCGGTAGTGAAAATAGGGTTTAGAATTTATTGGCTGTACTTACAAAGTATGATAAATGCAAGGAAATTAATAAAGATCCTTTTTTTCGGATAACATACCAATTTTATTGAACTTGAAATAAAAGGTCTTCATTAATCGTACAAAGCTAGACAATAAAATGCTTACTGATTATACAGCCTCAGAATCTCTACCAGTTCTGGTACGGACCGTATGTTCAGTTTCTCGAACAACCTGTTTTTGTAAGTACTGATCGTGGATGAATGCAGATTAAGCTGATTAGAAATTTCCTTGAGAGAAATACCTTCTGCAATCTTGTTGGCAATTTGCAATTCGCGGTCTGACAGCGCTTCAAACGGTGATTCTTTTGTTGCACCGCTTAATGATCCTAAAAACATCGCTTCTTTTACAACTTCACTTGCATACCTGCCAGTACTCAGCATCGCCGTAACAGCAGTTTCAATTACCGAAGGATAGCTTTGTTTACTCAGATATCCACCGGCTCCCATCTTTAGATAACGTAGGGCATATACCTCTTCATCCTGAGAAGAAAAGATGAGAATTTTTAAATTAGGTTTATGCATTTTAATATAATCAATCGCTTCCTGAACAGAACCATTAGGCATATTAACGTCCATAATCACCAGATCCAATTCTTCTTTTAGAATTGCTTTGGACAGCGATTTATAATCCTCAACTTCTGAAATTATAGCAGCAGGTAATAGCCGCTTAATGGTTTGTATCAAACCCATCCGTACGATACCGTGATCGTCTGCTACAATAATACGAACGTCTGCTTTTAAACTCATTATCCTGTAAATTTACGTAAAGGGAAACCGTTATGCCCGCATTTTAAGCGGGAATTACTTGGATATTCCCAAACATCAAGGATACAAAATTTTTAGCAATTTACAAACTTAATCCCACGCCTTTTTCCAAATGCCTTGGAATATGGGATCCTCATAAGTGAAGATTGCAGACAAATACTTTTCGACTATCCCTGTTCCAGAATCGATCACAGAAAGTATGATCTGAACGTTTTCTGTAACTTCTTCTAAATATATATGGTGCCCATAGCATATTGACATTTACGTCATCCGTAAAAAAAAGCTTTATGAAGAAGTTTTTTTAAATGGCCGTAAAGCTGTAATAAACATTGATAGCGTAAGTGGTATTTTCCTTCCCTACCAAACTTTGAGCTCCAGCAGATGGTATGGTATATCTTACGTTTAGTCCCCGATCCAAAACCGGCGCTCCGTTAAAGAGTATTTTTTGCGGGGTTTTAGATAAGGGAATATCTAAAGAGCTTCCATCCAGGCCAATTTGCAGTATATTGGAGTTGATATCGGTCTGAAGCCCGCCTTTCTTGAAATAATTTTCGTCTGATTTTACATAAAGTTCAAAACTCTCGTTATTAGACAGTAGAATTTGGTTCGCAATAATTTGTGACTGACCGTTGGTGTAATGTGCAGCTGTATTAAAATTAAAGTTTACATTTCTCCCGGAACTGGGAATAGTAATCTCCGACCGCGGAACCACCTTTAACTGAACAGCTGTATTTTGAAAACTGTTTATAGAATTATCTGTACTTGCGGCATTAAAATTCAATTCAAAAGTATAAGTACCGGCTTCAAAAAAATTGTTCTTAAAATCTTCCGAAGATATATAAAGCTCTGGAATGAAACTGCTTCTGTTTCCCGCCACAACACTGAAATTAGCAGGGGAAAAATTCTGAAAACTGGCAGATAGGGCTTTGGTTGTAAGCGCAGATCCACTGCTGCCCAATTTAATGCTTGCTATACTTCTGGTTCCTGGAACACCTTTAGAGGAAGTGAACTGAACGTTTGTGGAAGCAGCTTTAGCCCAAAAATTAAAATCAACCGTATGAGCGATTTCTGTATTATCCAAACTAAACACGCGTGTGCCTGTATTTCGGTAGTCATTTAAAGAAGATACTTCTATATACTTTGTTAAAGAGGTTGTAACCCATCGTGTAAATGAGGGAATAACTAAAATTGTTTTAAAATTACGTGGTGTAAAATCGTTATAGTTCTGAGTGATATCCATAGAGTAGTTCCCCGCCCGGTAGGTATTGGCAGCAAATTGTGCCGCGGGAATTTTAAATATAAAATTGATATTTCCTCTCGAAAATCCTCCTCCGAAACTAATTGTCGGCGGCTCAAACCATTTTAAGGGACTTGTGCTGAACGACTGAAAACCGGGTAAAAAACCCGAAATTCCAGTAGCGGGCAATTGCCCGCCCATACTTTCTAACTGCCACAGCAGCGTAGAACTCGGTAATGTAAACGCGGAAGAAGTGTGGGTGAAAGTTTGTCCGGACAAAGAGGTAAATGTTGGAGCTATCGGTCCGATTAAAAAAAAGCCATAATCCCAGTTTGTTCTGTTAGCGTTGGTCATTACCCTTGTAGGTACTGAGGTAAATTCAGTTCTGTTAAAAATATTATTTTCAGGAATCGTCAGGAAAACATCCTGAGCTTTCATGATGTATGACCCGCAGAACACGGTAAAAATTACTATTAAAAAATCCCTCATCTTTTTCATACGTTTAAATTTAAAACTTTTTCACCTTAATGGTAGTGTCTTTCTTCTTATATTCAAAAACCACGGTGTCTGGATACCCTTCTTTTGTCACCTGAATAGTTTGGTTGGGTTGTATATAGCTGTATTTGTCATTTTCAATATATAGAGTGTATGTTCCATCTTTAAGGAAAAACTCAAACTCATTATTTTGGTTAACCACGGCGGTATATACCGTACCATCTTCACTTTTTGCATACACCACTATTCCGGTTACCTCTGTTTCTAAAACATCATAGGCTTGTTTAATTTCTTTTAATTTGCCGCTTACTTTAATGTTTTTCACCAGCCCCACTTTGCGGTTGATATTTTTATAGACCATAATTACAGGATCCGTCATCAGTCGGGCACCCGCACTTTCGTTTACTTTCATCGTATAAATACCATCGGGCACATTCTGAAAAACTACTTTTCCGTTCTTATCCGTCATCGCAACAAAATTGTCCAGTTTCACTATTTCATTTCCAAGTACCGGCTCACCGGCATCCAGAAGCCCGTTGAAATTTTTATCTTCAAATAATTGGAATGCCACTTTATGGTTTCCAAGGGCTGTAGCGCTTGCAAAATTTTTCTTAACCCCCACCCTGAACTGGTAATAACTGCCACTGCCTGCATACTCAGCCGTAGATTTATAACTCGAAACATTAAAATAACCTGTGGTAGACCAAGAAGGCGAAACTTTGTATTCCAGATTACCACTGAGGTTGCTGTTTAAATTTTTATAAAGTTCTGAATACGACGTTCCTGCTGAAAAAGATCCGATGAGATTATGATTAAGCATCTGGAAGTTATACGAGGAGTATACATTGTAGTTGGCAAAATTACGGTCTGTATTGTAATAAGAATTTAAATCAAAGACATTGTTTGCATTCCATTGAGCTGTTCCGTTAATGGAGAAAGATTTATACCTGTAAGATAAAGTTGTTCTAAAACTGTTGAACCAATCGGCCTTACTGTTCTCTTTTGAATAAGAATATTCCCCCATCAGGTTTAATCCGTGGGCACCTAATGTAGTACTTATGTTGGCTTCCAATCTGTAAGAAAAAAGTTCCTGTGCTGAGTAAAAATTGGCTGTTTTTTGATTTTCAATCTTTGGAGAAAGTAAAAAAATCCAATTATTTTCAGAAAACTGGTAACCTGTTCCTAAAGACTCTGTACTGTTGAAATAATAACGCAAATTACCGGTAGTCTCAGGTAGGATAGACGCATTTTGGAAACTGATGAACTCGGGTTGTACCTGTGAATTCTGATATTGTATAAAAACACGCTGAGAAGCAGAAATTTGGCGTCCGATACGCTGGTTTGAGAAAAAAGATCCTCGTTTAATACCTGCATAACCTTTGGTTGCAAGGGAATTAACAGATTGTATATCCCATAGTCCTATTTTTCCTTCGTAATTGGCTGCAACTGAAGCACCCGCTTTTTCATCGTTGTTCACAAGTCCTTTTTCATGACTGATACCCGCCTCTGTACGGATGACATGCTTATTGTTAATTACAAATGATGTTACTGCGTTCGCCACATGCGTGTCTATACTGAAGCGCGGATCATGGGCGAATAGATACGACACTTTCCCGTTAAATGATTTAGCATTTCCGAAACTGTATTTTGTACCCACCATACTCGACCCTTTTGTTTGATTGATATAGGTACCATACAGATTGTAATTATTTTCCAGTGCAAGAACTTCAACCTGCTTATTTTCACCAAACTTGGTAGAAACCTTTCCACCTCTTCCGAAAACCGGGTAATCGTAATCGTTACTGTTAATATTTCCTACCCGTAATACGGTATTTTTTCTCTCCAGTTCCAACCAGGTATCATACAGGTTATAACGGCCGTCAAGATAGTAATCTGCCCCCATATTAAAGCGTGAATTCAAATTCTCAGTTACCTGAAATGCTGCGTTTCCCCTCAATTGGAGAAAATTGAAGCCTGAACTGTTTTCATTATAGCTCATCTCCGCAAAATTACTTCCGCTCACTGATTCATTCCCCCGGGCTATTTGTCTGTCGTGTGACAAAATAACTACATAGAGCGTGTTGCTTCCCACGATTTTGTTATCAAGCAGATCTGTAGCGGTTGCATTAATATTAAATTCAGGATAAAGCATATTCTGTTTTCTGACCCTGATTTTAATCTCAACGGTTTGTTTTTCTAGACCTTCCAGAGATAATGTTTGCTGTATCGGCATCATTTCCAAGCCGTCAGGGATTGATTGCAAATCAATCTTAACGGTTCGTTTACTATAACCCTGGTTTTCTACAATCAGCAGGATCGAGGATTGGGGAACGGCAGGGTTGATGAAATTTTCGTAGGTAGCCGTGTAAATGGCAATGTTATTGTTCTCTTCTTTTTTAACAAAGAATGCGATGCTTTCAGTTTTTGCGATGGTTGGGGTGCTGTACGAAACGTTGAATGTGATCTCATTAGATCTCAATTTCATAAAATCAACATTAGCGATGAATTTCAAGGGAAGATTTTTAGACTGACCCACACCTAAGGTAAACTCATTTTTTGGATAGAAAAGTAAACCCGGATAGTTTTCCTGAGGCGTGATAGTCTTAATAGTAATTTCTTCAGAACTTTTATTCTCAATGACTATGAAATTAGTAAAAGTAGCGCCCTTCTCAACAGCTAAACTGTCTTTTTCAAAATGGATTTCGATATCCTTCTTTTCCTGCGCAAAGGCAAACGAAAAGTTCAGAAGAACAAATGCAAGTAAGATTGTTCTTCTTAGAAATACTGTCGATAATACATTTTGTAGTTTCAAGATTTTTAAAATTTAAAGTTTTTTTCGCCTACCCGCAGGTCATTGGATCCTGCCATTTTAATAATAACCACGCCAAGGAAGTTCCCCGAAATGTTCTCCGGTAAAGAAAATTGAACGGTCTGATTGCTATCAGGAAGCATAGAGATGGAAATTGCAGGTAATTTTATTTCCTTACCACTGTCTGTGTCGGTTAGTTCAAACTCAACGGTGGCATCATTAATGGTGTTTCCGTCATTGTGAATATTTACTGCGACTTTTCTTTCCGCTGCATGGTCATTACTCAACTCTGAAATATTGGTAATATCCAAGCTTTTTACCTGATTTCCCGGTGGAGTATAAAAGATGTGAAGTCCCACTTCAAATAAGGTGATAATACCAATACCATTCTGAACTCGTGCTTGATCTGCCTGTTGGGGAAGCTGTGTGAAAAACAACATGCTGTTCGTAACGGCAGACTTTGATGCGTTTGCCGGAATCTGCATGCTTACTACGATCTCCTTAGTACTTTTGGCAGGAACTGTTACAGCGTTTTCTAAGGTGGACACCCAAGAGGCATTGGAAGTTTTTGAACTGCCTGCATCAAGATAAACCTTATTTCCGTCTTCTTCTCTGGCCCAATCTTTATAGTTGAGATTAAAAACATAATCCTTATCCGAGCTGTTTTGAAGCGTGACTGTCTGTGTAACTTTTTCTCCCGGACTCCCGGTAAAAAACAAACGTGTAGGCGACATAGATATGCTCTGTGCCAGAATCGAAGAAGCCCCTGTGAGGATAAAGAAAACAAAAAGGTAGATAAACTTGCGCATGGTGTAATTGTTTAATAGTAAAAGATTCCCAAAACTACTGAAAACATAGCAAAAGGAACCTTTACAGACTAAAAAATTTATTATAAGGCAGTGGCAGTGTAAGTTACGGTCTGCGTATAGGTTCCGGCCGGTTTACCTAATATATCAGATGATGATGATTTAGACGCTGGAATGGTGTAGTCCAGATTCAGTGTTAATGCGCTTCCAAGGGGAGCGTTTGAAACTAAAGTCTGATCGCTTGATGATAAAACAACAGCGTTCTTTGTTCCGCCCATTGTTCCCGAAGCTGTTGCAGCTTTGATCGTTAAAACGCTTACAGGGATTAGGTTGGTTCCATTCACAAAACTAGCACCTCCTGCTTTTACTTTTACATTAAAGTTCTTCGTTGATGTTACTTTTAAAGAGTTCGCTTTGGTAACGGTCTGATCAGAGTTGTAGTCTGCTGCAGTCGCATAGTTAAAGTCAACGGTATTACCAATTGCAGTACTTCCTGCATCAATAGAGATTACATCGTTAAGTGTAATGTTTACAGTTGTTGTTGCAGTATTTTGAGCCTGCGCATGGTTGGTTCCAAATAAGATTGCTCCGAAAGTTAAGGCTGCGATTACGATTTGTTTTTTCATGATAGTAATATTTTATTGTTATTTTATTTCTGTTTAATTGTGCTCTCTTGAACATTACAAATCTACGGCGGCGGCAAAAGTTTCTCTGTAGTGGAAAATGGAACTTCATGTAGTATAATAACTACACAAATTATCCGTTTGTTTAATTAGAAAAACCCTCGACACTTGGAAGGTGTTGAGGGCTTGTATAAAATTAATGTTTGTTTGTTTTATAAGGCAGTAGCAGTATAAGTTACGGTTTGCGTATAGGTTCCGGCAGGTTTACCCAGGAGTACTTTCGATGCTTTTTCTGCCGAAATAGAATAGGCAATATTTAAAGATTGTTTTGCTCCAGAACTTGCGTTACTTACCAATACCTGATCAGTTGTAGACAATGTGACCTCATTCATAGTTCCCATTAAACTTCCGCCTGCTATTGCTTTTATCTGTAATATATCTACTGGAATTACGTTGGCGCCACTTACAAAGTTTGCGCCCTCCGACTTTACTTTTACATCGAAATTTTTTGAGGAAATGATGACTAAACTATTCGGTACCGTCACATTTTTTGAAGAATTATAATCTGTTGTATTCACGTAATTAAAATCTACAGTGCCTCCTGAAGCAACAGTTCCTATGTCCATTGCAATAACGTCTGCTAAAATAATGTTGACGGTGGTATTAACCTGCTCAGAATTTTGTGCTAAAACTGGAGTGGTTCCTAAAGCGATTGCTCCAATAGTTAAGGCTGCGATTGCATTTTGTTTTTTCATGATAGGGTAAATTTAAAAGATAATAAGATGCTGTCATTCAAAATTAATTTTACTTGTAAATATCATTGAAATCAAATCTAATAATATTCTCTGACATGACCAAAATCATTATTTTTAGTGATGAACTAATTGAAAATATGTTTATAAGTTTTTTTCATAATATTGTGATAATTGTTAATAGGAAACCGTACAAGGACTTAAAGAGAGCACCATAAACCACATCGATACCATGTGGCTTTAATTTATGATAGAGCTTTTCGTTATGAACATGATTAAAACTTACTGTTATTTTGATTGTATGCTATCACTATTGTTTTTATCTGCAACAAATTAGACTGTTCTTCTATAAATGATAAATAAAGAATTTACAAAGTATATATACCCTGTAATTAAAACTGTTTTGCAAGATAAAAAGTAAACAGTAGTTATCTATTCCCCATGTTAACAAAACAACCCATAACCGTATGCACTGGGTGCGGTGATTCACTCGCTTCATCATCACTATAAACCACGGCTAATCCTACAAAAGGTAATAATCTATCGAAATCGTCCGCAGGGGCAAAATGCACAACAAAATCTTCATTTTTGGTTTGCTTATCAAGCTTTATGTACTGTATGTTAGGTTCCGATAGTGAAATCTTCTCTCCATTCACACCATACCATCCGGTCGCTACTTCTAAAAATAGGCCTTTGTACTTTAGTGCCAGTTCGTATGGAATAGTTCCTAAGTTAATTTTGTTGGTTTTGGCATCATACAGCAAACCACGGGGATCAATTTTTGAGTTTTTATTAAGTGATTTGTTGTTTAGGCTGGTGTAGCTGTCCAATTCTAGTATAAATTCGCTGAAAGTTATTTCCGGTTCGTTCTTCGCTAGTTGCAGAAAAGTCACCATCAGCTGGTTATGGAAGGTACCGTCTTTCTGCCGCCACAAATACGGTTGCAATTGTTGCTGTAGGCTTTTAACATACCTTGATACTTGCGCAAATCGCTCCTGACCCACTTTTATATTAGGGTGGTTCTGGGTGGCTGCCTTCGTGAAACCTCCCGAATAACGTTTTACGTACGTTTTACCGTTACGCTGACAAAAGATAAAATCTCCCAAACGTCCCCGTGTGTTAAAAATATTGTCTGCCTTAGCCATAATCTCGTGTTTTTTACGATACTTTTTCGAAGTTATCTAAAATACGAAAAAAATTGCTACCTTTCAGTTCCTCCCAATTCCCCATTTCCCTATTCCCCGCTCAATACCGCCTTAGTATCGCATCAATGCCGTGTATAATATATACCAAAGCCGTGTCTTATCCGTAGTTTAGTCTCGGTAAAGTCTTAAATACAAATTTTTTAGTTGTCATTAACCTAGCGCATAACAGCAGCCGGTTCATTTAGTCATCAAATCAATAAAAATCATCTGTGAATCTGTCTTGAAAAATAAAACGAAACAAAAAGCGCTACCATAAGGTAACGCTTTTAAAATTCATAAGGTTCTCTGATTCTTACATCTCCAGAATAATAAACTCTGATCTGCGGTTTGCTTGGTGTGCTTCTTCGCTACATTTCACGCCGTCTGCACATTCGTTGATCAACTGACGTTCACCATAGCCTTTTGCGCTTAAGCGCGATGCTTCGATGCCCTGTGAGATCAACCATTCTCGGGTTGATTTCGCACGTCCGTCTGATAACTTGTCGTTGTATTTGTGCGATGCACGACTGTCGGTATGCGAACGGATGTCGATCTTCATTGTAGGGTATTCTTCCAACACTGCCAATACTTTTGCCAACTCTGCTGCTGCATCAGGACGGATGTTGTATTTGTCCAGATCAAAGTAAATTGGGTTCAGTTTTAATACCTTAAACAAGTCGTCGCCTTTCTTCACCGGGGTTTTCACGCGTTCCAATACAATGGTATGCTCGGTTACTCCGCTTTCTTTGTTCATCAGCACAAAGTCTTCTTTGGTGGTGTACTCGTTCTTTTCTACCTTTAATCGGTAGCCTTCTCCACATTTGAATTCGTTGTTGAACACGTAGCCGTCGTTCTGGTAACGGTTGCTTGTTTCCAATTCGGTGTACAGTCTGTCGTACAAAGTCACATTTGCATCGGGGATGATGTTTCTTGTTTTAGAATCTACTACCGTTAAAAGTAATTTTTGGATACACTCTAACTGCAACGGTTTGCTTTCGTAAAAGCTGTAAATATCGTCGTTTCCTTTACCTCCGTCGCGGTTACTAGAAAAGAATCCTTGTTTGGTGGTTGGATCGATATAATACGCAAAATCATCGGCGTTGCTGTTGATTGGTGCGCCTACATTGTGGATCTCTCCCGGATTGCTGTTTCTGTCTAATTTCGTAGCATAAACATCTAATCCGCCTAATCCGATGCGTCCGTCGCTTGAAAAATATAATTCGCCCGTTTCTGTTACAAACGGAAAGGTTTCACGCATTTCGGTGTTGATCGCCGATCCCATGTTCACAGGGCCGCCAAAAGCGCCTGATGGGTGGATGGCTACCTGCCAAAGATCTGATCCTCCAAACCCACCCGGACGGTCGCTTGAAAAATACATCGT
>Ga0256908_1000388_pt1 | contig 18595 bp, 6 predicted proteins | sample MC6MC0761MT_FD_186331 | JGI IMG/M metagenome (GOLD analysis project Ga0256908, IMG submission 186331) | Metatranscriptome of enriched soil aggregate microbial communities from Iowa State University, Ames, United States - MC6-MC0761-MT... | ecosystem: Environmental > Terrestrial > Soil >... | reverse complement strand
GTCATCTAACTCTTTACCATTAAACTTATATTTATTACTGTAACCCACACCAGACGGCACACTGGCACTCTGGTTATGCTCTACCATCATCTCACCAAACGGTAATGTTTCGTAATAATGGCTCGGACGTCCAAAGTTGTCTGTCAGGTATGTACTGCTTCCTAAATGGTCGGTATGATACCACCAAATTGGTTGACGTTTCGCTTCATCGTAAGGTCCGTCTCGAGTAGGTAAATTGTTGTTACCTCCTTTAACAGGAGTAGGTAACGTAATATCCGGGAAAACTACAGGAGTTTCCGGTCTAACAATTACCTGTGTGGAACATTTGAAGTTCGCCTTCACATACGCAAGTACTGCACACGCATTGTTTGGCTCAAACGTTAAGTTTTTACGTATGTAGTTTAACGCTTTTTTATAACAGTCTAATTCTCCGTTAGGGTCGTAACAGCCACAATCAACCATTATTTCTTCACAGCCTTCCATCCAAACACCATTATCCTTATAGTGCTGATAACATTCGGAAGCTCTTGGGTTGGGACAGTCTGTAGCGCAGTTTTCCATTTCTGTTTCTTCACTGCCTTCTTCTTTGCGACAACCACATTCTATACTGATATTCTGACAGTCTTTTGTCCATACGCCGTACTCATTATAATACGACAAACATTGACTCATACCTGGGCGATTACAACTTCTAAGACAGTTTAATTCTTCCTGATCAGGTGCTGTTACCCCTACAAGATCACTGCAGTGATCACAGTTTACAAGCAACTGGAAACAATCGTCCATCCATACACCTGTCTGCAGAAATCTTTGCCAGCATTGTGATCCATAACCAGGATTTGGTCCTGTATGCAGACAGTCTGCTACACAATCCTTCCAATCTTGAGTTTGATCGACTACAGGAACTATCGCACAATCTTCCGGTGTAAGATCCGGACATTCAGGGCAATCCCATACTCCCGTACGCTGATAGCGCTGACAGCAGCTGAAATCGGCATATGGATTACTACACCCATATTTCAAAGGCCCCCCGCGCATCATTGACTGCTGATCCAATAAATCGGAAGCTATGTTGTATTCACCTATTAAAATGTTCAGCTCCGTTAAACAGTCAAACTGCATCAGTTGTTCTGTTGTGAAACTCGGCGTTGGTGTACTGCCCGGAGTATTGCCCGGAGTTACAGGTGTACAAACATAAGCATTGATTTCAACTAATGCTTTACAAGCTGTAAAAAGTTGCCCATCTACTGTTGTTCCAATTCTATCTTTTATTGCTTTTATATCATTATAACATTTTAAAACACTACCTCCCGTATTGTTGCTCAGGTTCAAATAAGCTGTTACAATATTATTAACCTGTATCACACAGTCTGGCTCGGTGTTACCTATAGTGAATCCCATAACGGTATTCTGAACACCCAACATATCGCTTAAGTCCACAGGTATATTTTCACTGTCCTCTGCAGTTCCTTCCAGATTTTCTACACCAGCCTGTTTAGCAAGTGCTGAATTTATAAACATGTCCGCACCACTTTTCAAACGACTTGCAAAACGTTTGCCGTTTATGTAATAGTGTTTGGAATACTCGTCTTTACCTGGATCTACCACCACATAACCCGAAGGATACACCACATAATTGTTAAAGTCCAGCACTTTGTGAATCGCACTTCCCCCAATATTTACCTGGGTAACTGATCCTACAGATTTAAAAGTACGTTCGCCTGCATGATCGTATATATAGTGATTTACTTTAGTGGCATCGTCTACAACTGCAAGTAAGCGGTTCTGCTGATCCCATACCATATCCCTGTTCATAAAGCTGCCCGGTGTATTGGTATTATATTTTATAATGTTTCCGGTAGCATCGTACGTGAAGTTGGAAACTGCATTCTGGTTGCCACTTAATCCGCTGTAATTAATTCTGCTTACAGCATGAGGATGTGCCGTATCGGTATATTGGTACTGTGCATTATATGTATTGTTGCTTAAACCGTTAAATGCCGGTGATAGCACATTGTGGTGCTGGTTTTTACTTACAATTCCATGCGTGTTGTTGTAACTTAAATTAAGGGTGTAATTATGACTTTCATTATTACCTCCGCTCCAGATTCCACCGGCGCTCGCCAATCTGTTAAATCGGTCATAGGTATAATTTTTACTTGATACCCCGCCCATTTTTAATAGCGGATGCTGTGAAGATCCATTAACTATTTTTACGATGTTCTGATTTTTATCGTACTCATATACATTATGCATAAAAGTTGTAGTATCCGGACGGTCCAATCTCATTGAGTGCACCCGCTGTGTTAAATCGTAGGTATTTACCGTCTTCACATTATTTCCATAATCTATTACCAACGGCTGGTCGAAGAAATTATAAGTTACCTTTTTTAGGTAAATATCGCCGTTATAACCTGTAATGGATACCAGCTGACCGGTTGAATTGTAACCATAGGTAACTACTTCCCCGTCAGGATAGGTCATATTCAGTATACGCCCCCAGGTATCGTACTTATACAAAGAAGTAAACTGCATATTACCAACGGTGCTTTCCAACACACGATCTTCCTTAACTACCTCGCCCAGTTTACCATATTCGAAAGTCTTAGTACCGGTTAAGTCTTTAACTGAAACAATTCTTCCCGCACTATAGTTCGCTGCTCCATTAGCACCGTAAGTATATCTTACAATAGAAGAAGGAATAGAAACTCCGTTAGATGTCATAGCAGGATAGGCAACCGACTGCAGCTGGTTGAATACATACTGGTAGCGTATCCTTGCGCTGCTGCTCTGATTTATCAGGTTCTGATTGGTTGATGCAATCATCTTACCTGCCAGGTCGTACTCGAATTTGGAAATCCCGCTATCAGGATGCGTCACCTGGGTCTTCTGACCGAAGGTGTCATACTGATAGATCGTAACCTTATTAGCCGCATCTGTTACGTTCAGCAGTTCCCCAATTGAATTGTAAGTGTACTTGGTTGGCAGCTGTACATTATTAATGTCATCGATCTGCTTTGTTAAAACAACCTGCCCTTTTGCATCTTTATAGGTTTCTGAAATATTACCCTGTGGCAATGTTACTTTTTCGTACTCCCTAGGTACGTTATTATGATCTAAACCATAACCATACTCATAGACAGTAGAGGCATTAAGTCCGTGCATGTGGCTTTGCAACACACGATCCTGCATGTCGTAAATCATAGATGTTTTAAGCAGCGGATCGCGCGTAAGCGCCGTATAACTTTCCAATCCGCTTAAGAAGGTTCCGCTACAGTTGATCTGCTCCTGTGACAAATCGGATTCCACCACCCTGCCGAATTCATCGTATATCTGGATTCCCGATACCGCAAAACGGAACCCTGGTGTTGTCTGACTACAAACCTGTGCAAGATCAAGCTGCTTCTTTGTTTGAATGATACGTCCCAAACCATCGGCAAAAGAAGAGGTGTGCAGTATCTGTTCTCCAGTACTTACCGATTCGTCTTTGATGTTGTGCTTTGTAACCGCATAGTATCTGCCCGTTGCAGCATTTACCTTATACTCATGCTTTATGGTCCATTGCGAATTATAAGGACCTTTGACCTTTATAAGACGTAAGGTAGGATCGTACTCGTTTACAATCTCCACATTGTTCATGTCTTTCTGCTTGGTAACCAGTCCGAAATGATTGTAAGTACTCTCACTTCTGTATCCCTGCGCATCGGTAATCCTAAAAACATTTTTATTAAACAGATTATCATAGGTAAAATTAAAATACATACGCTGTGCATTACTTGAATTTGCTGCCGGTTTAGGCAGGGTTACTCTAGTAATATTACCAAACAAATCAAATACATAATCTGTAGTTGATACAGCACTTCCGCTGCTACCATAATCTTTATATCTGTTAATCTGGTTTACGTTACCCTTTGCATCCAATGTGGTGGTGCTATAACGCTGGTAATTGTTTAAATTATGGGAAACAGGCGTTGATACGTTGTATTGTGTAGCCGTGTTAAGGTTATGGTAAGCAATCTGTACATTGTTGGTAACCTGACCATTTATCTGCTCTTCAAATTTGGTCACGTTCCCATATCTGTCGTACTCCTTAAATCTGGATACCATTTCGTTGTACATGAAGCCCGTACTACCTGCATTGTAGTGGTAGGTGGTATTAGCCATAGACAATAGTAGTGGTACGATACTGCTGGTATCTGTATAATTAAAGTTAGTTACAGGTAGCGTAGTATCATAATTACCGTTTCCAACTATTAAAATCGGTCTTTGGTATATGTTGTAATAGTGCAATACTTCGTTCAACAACCTGTTCTGCCCGTCAAAAGTAAGGGTCTTTTTAGGCAGTTTTCCGATATATTGGTATTTTCTGCTGTCTGAATTGCTACCAGCCAAATAAATATGCTGGTTAGGCATATCGTTTAAAAGATATTCCTGTACCACCGTTCTGTAAACATCACCATTTCTGTTTAACTGATGCGTTTTCACCTCACCGAATCCTAAGAATTTACGTTCGCGGCGGTCTTTAAAACCATTATGGTATTCAAAAGCATATTCCTGTACATTTTCTCCGTCACCGGTAAATCCGTCGTTTACCTTTGTACCGGTAAGCACCCATTTTTTAAAAGGCATTTTATAGGTTGATCCTATTGAGGTCCCTTCTATCTTGTTCTGCGTACCATAATCCAGTTCTATCGTAGAGCCCGTCGGATTTATGATTTTCTTCAACATATTGGTGCGTCCGATTTTGGAATACTGCACCTTAATTTCATGCTCTGAAACTGTTTCCACAATATCCGGATAGCCGTCGCCGTTAAAATCACGCAGGCTTACATTATCCTCATTATAGCTTTTTCCAAAGCTGGCACCGCCACCGGCGCCTACTTTTACAACAAATGCAAACAATGGTATAGGTACCAATACAGATGCGTTTAAATTAGTACCGATTGAAAAAGAAGTACTTTCTGACATGCGGTCGAGACTATAGCTGACATTTGAAAATGCCGTACCGTTATTGATCTTTACCGAATTACCTGAAATAAAATCAGGAAGGCCATCTCCGTTGATATCCACGAAGTCTTTTTCCCTTTGTGTGGAACTGCGGCTACCGTTTACACCAAAAGACAAATCCAAATTGGATTGGGATAAAAAGTTCCCTAACAGATTGCTAGGAAACAACCCTTGAAAATCACTGAAACCGGCACCAACTGATCCACCTAATGTCGATGAAGTAGTTTTACTTACATTTGGTTTATCGTAACCTAACCAGTTTCCTGTGACAAAATTAGAAGCAGTATTAAACTCTACCTGTCCATTCGGCTTCACGATATCAGCCAAACCATCACCGTTTAGATCCAGTAGAATATGATTGGCGGCTGTAACGGTTTCAAATTTAGATCCGCTTGCTGAAGCACTTGGGCTAAAGCTCGATGAATCCCCAATTCTCAAACGTGAAAAACGACCTTTTGGATCTGCAATCTGGGTAACATGTGCCGAGCCACCGCCTATGGTATTACCGGAACCACTACTTAGGGACGCCGCCATTAAAGGCTTATTTAAAAATTTAGTGGTAAGCCCGCCTTTATTGGATGTAAACTGAATTTTGTCACCAATAACATCGGGGTAACCGTCACCGTTTAAATCCATAAAATCGTTGATGGGCTGTGATGTCCCCTTATTTTCCCCTTTTCCTGTTCCAAAACTATAAAAACTTACGCTCCAGTTAGACGACTGGGAAACAGAGGTACTCTCCTTCACTATACCATAAGCACCATACGTACCCACACCAGTAGGCGCAGGAATTGGTGTCATAGGAGTAAAGCTGGAGTTGTTGGAACGGTAATTAGGATTCATAGCTACTGCTTTAACCAACAATCTAGGATGTGCGCTCCACGCGTCTCTTGCCCTGTCTGGGCGCAACATCATGAAATTTTCCATGGCTTCTTTTTGCGAAGCTGGTAAAGCATAGGTTGTACCTCCACCTGAAAAAGTTCCCGTATTAAAATTATATGAAACAGATCCAGGCTGCGTACTCATACCCGCTGTAGCAGAAATAGTTGAAGGTGTAAATCCAGTAACTCCAGCAAGCACCGCCTTACTGATCAATGCCCTCTTGATAAGTGTAAAATCCTGATCGGGTAATGCGCCTTTATAAGCAAACTGTCCCCAGTTCTTGTAACGCGTACCTATTCCCAAATCATCAAATGCGCCATTATTCATATCATATTTCGGTACGATATAGACAACACTGTTGTCACTTAATTTTTTAAGTTTAGGTGCAAACGCATTATCAAACTGTTTCCAGTTAAGATTTATGTTGCCCTTTGCTTCAATCTCCACATAAATATAACTGTCAGGATTGCTAGCACTAACACTCCCCCCATTAATATTTAAAACTGATGTCTGAGCTAATGAAGTAGTAACTGTTTGAGTATGATTTAACACACTAATTCTTGGTGGTGTTGACGAGCTCGTAGGATCGAGTTTATATGCTGTTACCGTAAGCTGAATACCTGTAGGCAGGTTCAAACTCGCAGGAGACCACTCAATCTGGTACTGTCCCTGTTCCCTGATAGTAAGCGGTTCGGCTTGCACGTCCCCAAATAAAAAGGATTCACTAAAAGAAGAATTATCTGTAGTACTCCCTGTAGTATATGCTACTCTCGGATTCCAGTCTACCGTTACGTCCCCAGTAGGAAGCTGGCTTGTATTAACTCGGAAGTAAATATGGTCACCCTTTTTTACATTTACACTGTTAGGTACATTGGTAAGAAGAGAAGCATTTACCAATAAGGTAGGACTAATTAAATAAGAACTTATGTTGGAAGCTGCTTTAGCATGCTCCACTGAAAACCTTACCCCGTTATGAGAGGCAACAAACGGTTTAATGATATTTCCTGTAATATTTACATCTCCATCTTTAGGAGCTACCCAAACCTTTACCACATCCATAAGACCTTCTCCTACGCTAAAAGCAGGTAAGCCCTGTGAAACAGTCGGATCTACCTGTGCCTCACGCACAATAACGTTTGGTGTCAGGTTACTGTCAGCCGTAAAGGCCGGCATCATCGAACCGGGATCCATCCTGTTAAAGTAAACAATCCCGTCTTTTACATAATCTACCAGTCCGTCGTTATTCACATCGGTAAAGTAATTTCTCGACCGCGAATTGCTTTGAGCCTTTGAAGACGTAAGATTTAAAAACAGCAGACTGAAAGACAATTCAGGATCAGTCTTTGTATTGCTTTGCGAAAACCCCAAATCACCAATGTGATGAGCAGTATACAGCTGTTTGCTAAATGACATTCCTGCCAGGTTTTTACGGTATTTTACCTGGTTACCTATTTTCATTACCTTGTCGTCCAAACCGTCTCCATCAATATCCATCAACATCATGGTAGGGCTGCTTGAGGTAGAAGTTGGGGAAGGAAATGACAGGTTAATGGTGCCTGAATTACTGAACGGCCACCATACCGGAGGCTGTACTGCTGTTGACACACCCGCTGAAAAACCAAAATTCGAAGAATTAAAATCTTCAACTGTTGAACTTAAAATAGCATGCTTGTCGCCGCTGAAATCCTTATCTACATAGATGGACTTCGGGCTTTCAAACAGTCCGCCCGCAATATCGTTGTGATACTGGAACTGATGATCATACTGCTGTGTTTCGGCAGGCTGACCTGTTGACATATTTATCTTTATATTCTTGGTGGTAATCTTTGTAAGAAGCGTTTTGGCAAATGCCCCCTGTGTATTATAGGTAAACTGGTATTCTATTTCATTTTCGCATGGTAAAATATTTGACCCCCAACCAGGGTAGGGTAACCAAGAGGGTACTCCATCTATGTTACTATCAATAAATTTCATACAAGATACATGTATCTTATCCAATAACATAGAGTTATTTTCCTTAAAGCCGTAACGGTAATTTGTCTGTGCATCTCCCCTTTCTGAATTCTTATACAGGAATGATACTGCAAAATTTCTGTCGTTGACTACATTAGCTCCAACTGGATTATAATTAGCATTCAAGTTATAAATAATACTACTTAGGTATACCTCCATTCCTTCTTTTAAAGCACCTGAAGACGGAGCGTTTTTCATTCTGTAATTATACCGTATAATATTATCGTTTTTATCGCGTACTTCAGATAAAAACCATTTGGCACGTTTGGCTTCCGGGTCAGTTGGATGCGATTTTAAGATAGAAGAGCGTTCCTCTCCAACCGGGCCACTTTGACTTCCATAAGAGGGAGTTCCTGAATAGCTAGGACCACCATAGGTATATTTGGTACCGGACTTGTCCCATATCTCCCAATAATATTTAGACGGACTATTTTCTTTACGGATAATTTTTGAGAAGGAACCTTCTACTTTAGGAATGAAGACCGCATCAGGAACCCTTGTACGCTGCACACTTCTATGAGGAAGGTAACCACTTCCCGTCAAAACAGGCGCAAGCATTATTTCCTCACCATTTAACAAATAACTCTCTGTTTCGTATGTAGGATCATATGTTGGAACGCCGAACCGCGTATCAATACTGATAACAGGCACACTGATATCCCAGCCCTGACCTACGATACCGCTTGAACCGTTGTTGTTATAAGAAACCGACAAGCTTGGTTGCAGACCTGCACGACCCGGCGGCAGCGTTATTGGAAAATCTACTGTTCCATCTCCCTGCTGGTTTGCCGTTGGTGGCTGTATCTGTACGATGTTTGCTGTAGGATTGGCTACCTGAATATCGGAAATAGATGTGGGTGTAAACGAACTGGTCTCCGGTGATTCCGGTGCCTGTATAACCCCCGCTATATAGTCGGTAAAATGTGTGGTATTTGCAATAATCTTACTTTGATCTTGAACAATTGTATCGGTTGATATGCTTAGCCAGCGGCGCTGTTCCATATCAAAGTAAAGAACTTTGATATCTGCAGGCGTGTACCCTCTTGGAAGGTATGTAGAATCGTATTTGATTCCTACCAAGGCATTATCGTTGAATTTTACACCGTCTGGTAAAAAGCGGTAGCCCGATTTGGAAGCCGTAACGTTGATTACGTTGGTTCCAAAAGGTGCCATATCAATTGTTCTTAACTGCTGTACAGAAATTTCATCTGCTTTATCATAATTCTTTTTATTGATATTGAAACTTACATTTTCAGTATCAATAGCAAATTCCTCATTTCCCAGATCAGAGATAAAGGTTTTACCATAGGCACTTTTCTGATTGTTCAAAACAGTAACCTCTACTTTATTGTGAATAGGAAGAGCGCCGCTGCTTATTGTTTTGCCCGACTTATCCAACAGCACATAATCTAGCTGGTTCAATTTGCCGGCATCCGCAACAACAGTTTCGAATATTCCGTTTTGTGTTTTAACCAACTTACCCTGAATGTAAAGTTCCGCACTGTTTTGAGAACTTACCCCTTTTACATATCCGTTACCGTTTTGCAGGTATAGGGTTGTTCCGTCAACCAGCGTGATATCTGCTGTCTTCTTTTGAGATAATGCACGTAATTTCAGATTACGGATGGAGTAGTTTGTATTGTCAAAGCCTGTAAACAACAGATGATTCGTTCCATTTTTAAACTGCACTGCAGAAACCGTTTCCTGTACCGTTTTCCATTCTTCGCTGCGTTTGATCACCGTTCCACCTGTAGCAGTATTTTCATTGATGCTTTTTGAAACACCCGATGCATTCTCAATTCCGTACAAATCGTACTGCAATACTAATTCTTTACCCTGTAACTGCTTTTTATCAATTTCAAGGGTAAAAATATTATCCGAAGGATCATCGAACCCGTCTGATGAATTTCCGATCTTTCCTGACTTTTCTGGTGCGCTGTATTCTACAATTACCATGCTGGTAAAGTGATCAGCCACAACGCCTGTTCTGGAATTATCAGAATTTCGCTTTCTATTTTTTGATGTTGCCTCTTTAGTTGTAACTGTTTCATCGGATTTGCTTTCATATCCTGCCTCATAAGGTCGGATGTAGGGAAAAGCATATCTTGAACCCATCCCATATGGAAAATGTTCCACTACCGCATATGCAGGATAGACGATAAAATTGAAAAGTACGACATACAGTGTTAGATAGTGAAAAACACGAAATAGTAGTTTTGGTTTATTATGTGACATTACTGTAGCGGGAATTTATTTTAAAATGATTTTTTGGATTTGTGGTACGTTGTCGATATATACTACCAGCATATACGTTCCGGCTGCGCCTGCGATGCGACCCAGACTGACTGTTTTACTCTGAATTTCTCCAAGCTTGAACTGTTTGACCAGTTTGCCGTCAATGGTATAAATTATAGCTTCTACCGTTTTGGCTTTTTCAAGGTTGAATGAGACGTTCAATTCTTCAGTTGCCTCCAAAGGATTTGGGTAAGTACTCCATTGCTCGGTTGCATAAGAAGGTATTACGGAGAACTGCTGTTGATGGTTGCAGTCTCCTTCTCCTGTAATCTTAACACTGTAACTGCCCGCAGAATCTAATTTTACCGAGTTCCCTGTACCTATCTTCACTGCACCTTTATACCATGCTACCTGCTCTGTCTTGAAGCCCGAAAGTACGATGTCGACACTTCCCCCGTCCAATTTATACGTCGGTTTTAATGAAGGGGTAGTCAGACTGCTGCCATAGGTAGATATCCTTTTATCCAGTACCCTGCCATCGTAATTAATGCGGATATCGTAGTAACGTGAAGAAACATCCAATACAGAAAATACGGAAGAAACCGTTTTGGAGCTGTATACCTGTGTTCCCTTATCATTTTTAATGGTTATGGAATAAGACTTTGGGGTTACTTTTGGTTTTACCTGTACCATAAATTTCTCACAGGTATTGGTGATGTGAAGGTCTATATCAGATACCGCTTCTGAAAGTCTCAAAACAGCTGGCGTTTCCTTACTGAAGGAAACATTTTTAAATACGTATAATGAATCTCTAACACTGCCGCTATAGGTTTTAAAATCGGTTTCGCCACCTACAACCAGCTTGTACGATGCGTTGACATTTTGCAGCTTTGACAATGGAACAGAGACATCCAGTTTTACGTAACCGATATTGGTCTGTACCTGCCAGCTTTTATTGCTTTGCTTTGTTGATTTGTTAAACGTAAGACTTTTATTGTTGTGACCAAATAAGATGAAGCTTCCGTCCTGCAGCTTTTTCTTATTTTCGTTATTTATCGATATATGAAGGTCTTGGTCTTTAGAATGAACAGTATTGTTGGGAACTAAACTGAAGGCACTTAATTTTGCGATACCGAAAATATGGCTGCCGTATTTTTTATCGGAACTGTCCCATAATTTCTGTTTGTTGTATTCGTACTGTTTGGGATCGATCAGGTCGATTCCGTATTTTAAGCTCAAATACGTCCTGATTTCATTGACTGAAAACTTAGAAGTACCGTTTACCAGTATCAGTTCGTAAATCTTTGTTTTTTCAAGATTGGGGTTCATCCAGAACCTTCCCTTTTCCATACCTCCGAATTTGACATCAAGCAGTTCCCCGTAATTTTCGTTATAACCCGATAACGTAACACTGTCGTTTATCTTTACACGGTCTGAATTTAAAAACAAACTCTTGTTTCTGCTTAAAATTGAAATGATGTTTTCAGGTGCTTCCGAACGGTATACCAAAAACAGATGATTATCATCATCTACCTTACTGATCGATGAGTTCAAACTGTTGGCATCTACAGCCAACTTTCCGTAATTGTTCAGACTTGTTAAACTTTGGTGCGCCGTTATAATCTCTTTAGGATTCGATAGCCACAATTGTGGAGAAAAGATTCTTTGCTGCGATACTCCTTTAAAAGATGTCAGAAATATACAGAATATAAGAAATACCCTCGGGAAGGTTATCATAAGTATAGTGTTTTTAATTGATGCCAAATGTATAAAAACTTCTTTTACGTTAACAAAAAATTATGTAAATAAATTGAAAATAAATTCACATTTTAACCTCAACCTACATTTTCCCTGACTTATTTAAATTAATTTAAGAAATTACTTGTAGTTACTAGTCACTTATATTGGAAAATTCTTAAAAGACAAAGCAAGTATTAGCACTGATTACCAAAAATATTTACTTTCGCAAATACATCTAGCTATTTATTATAAAGCATGTCAAAATTAAAACAGTTAAGAGAACAGAAAAACATGACGCAGGGAGAGCTTTCTGAAAAATCCGGCATCTCTGTAAGAACCATTCAAAGAATTGAATCCGGTACTACTCCAAAAGGTCATACACTGAAAACACTTTCCAAAACTTTAGGTATTTTGGAAAACGAATTACTGGAAATACCTTTTGAAATAGAGCCGATAGATGAAGAAGGTCCAAAAATATTACAATTAGAAAGTACCGTTGATTTTGGAAAAGTCAAACTGATTAACCTTTCTTCCATCTTATTTATCGTTTTACCACCTCTTAACATTATAGCGCCATTGGTTCTTTCGTATGTATTAAAACAACGGAACCCGATAACGAAACAGATTGTTTCATTACAGATCTTATGGACTATTCTGGCACCTGTATTTTTTATGTTCGGGATCTTTTTAAAGCTAGGCCGTTCCTTTACAATAGTGCTGTTATTCGTAATTACCTTATCAAACATCTACCTTATCTTAAGAAATTCAGCCGCACTAGACCGAAACAAAAAACTTCGCTACAGACTGAATTTCAACCTTATATAAACCTGTCGGGCTATTGACGGCTTTTTGGCGGGTTGATTTTTTGGTACTCTTACCTACAAATTTTCAACCTTTGTCAAAAAATAAAACAATGGCAAAAAAAAGCATCACCACTTTACTCCTTCTAATTGTATGCTGCACCAACAGCATGTCTCAAATTACTAAAACAAACCCGCTTTATAAGATTATCCTTGCACAGGACAGTCTTCTATTTTCTGTAGGATTCAATACGTGTGACATCAAACAGTTTGACAATCTTTTGAGTGACCAATTCAAATTTTATCACGACAAGCACGGTACTTCCGATAAAGTAAAATTTTTAAGAGATTTAAAAAGTGGATTGTGTAAGGATCCTTCAAGTAAACAGGTAAAAAGAATTCTGATAGAAGAAAGCACAGAAATCTTTCCACTCTATGATAACGACACTCTTTACGGTGCCATTCAAAATGGCTCGCACCGCTTTTACGAAAGTCCCGAAAGTGACCCCGGCACCGCAAAATTTTCACATGTGTGGTATTTAGGAAACGGCAGTTGGAAACTGTCAACATCGTTAAGTTTCGAACATCAGCCCTATTCAGACTATCAGCAGCAACAGAAACATACACCTATTTTTGACGACGATGCCAGCATTAACAAATGGATAAAGCAAAACAATATACCGATATTAGGAGTCGGGGTTATTGAAAACGGAAGTCTGCAACAGTTAAAGGTTTTTGGTGAACTATCCAAAGGAGTAGCCGCACCGTATAATACCATTTTTAACGTAGCTTCGTTAACAAAACCCGTAACCGCACTTGTTGCCTTAAAACTGGTAAGCTCGGGCAGCCTGGGTCTGGATGAATCCCTGTATAAATATTGGACAGATCCTGATACAGCATCTGACCCACGAAATAAAAAACTGACAACCCGCTTGATTTTAAGCCATCAAACAGGTTTTCCAAACTGGAGATGGATGAAGGAAGACAATAAACTGAGCTTTGAATTTGATCCCGGAACCAAATACCAATATTCCGGTGAAGGAATGGAATATCTCCGCAAGGCATTGGAAAAGAAATACAAAAAGTCACTACAGCAATTAGCTGATGAACTGATCTTTAAACCTGCAGAAATGACCAGTACCAGTTACATTTGGGATAAAACCACAGACACTTTACGAGTGGCAGCCGGTTACGACAAAGATGGAAACAGGTATGAAACCATAAAGAACAATACACCCAATGGAGCAGATGATTTAATGACAACCATAGAAGATTACGGAAATTTTCTTGTGCATCTGATCAATGGCCACGGATTAACAAAGGAGGTTTATGAGGAAATGACTTCCAAACAGGTGCCAAGTACCAGAGGAAAGCACTTCGGACTGGGTATTGAACTTTATGATTTGGGTAACGGAGAAACCGCATGGTCGCACGGCGGTTCAGACAACGGTGTAAGAACATTGTTTATTATCCTACCAAAATTAAAAAAAGGGTTATTAATATTTACCAACTCTGATACAGGTACCAATGTTTATGAAAAAATGATCGAACATTATCTGGGGGGCAACGGAAAGAAAATCATTGCTATTGAAACGGATTAAATCTCATAAAATACTCTATCTTCAAAAAACACTCATTTAAATTAACCTGCAAAGGCTGTCTAAAAAGACAGCCTTATATTATAATTGCAATTATAAAAACAGTACTACTGCTTTTTAATAATTTTTCTTGTAATCATACCTTTTTGGGTATCAAGAGTTATATAGTACATTCCCTCGGCGAAGGGTTCCATGCTTATAACCGTTTGTCTGTTGTTTACTCCCTTATTCAATACCAATTTGCCCGCACCATCAAATAGTTTAAAATTTTTGATCAAGTATTCACTTTCGATATTTACAGTTGATGAAGATGGATTTGGATATATAAGCAGTTTCTCCTGCAACTGTTCCTTTTTAAGATCAAGCAAACCAATATCCAATGTGTAAATTCCATTTACCAACGTATAAACAATAAGTTTGTTATTATACAGATGCAGATCCAAACCTCCCTGAGCAACCGGCATAGCTTCGGTGTAACTTAAATGCCAGGAATCTCCGGCATCGGTAGATCTATAAATTACAATTGTATTACTAACTCCTTGAAAACTCCCAGTAGCATAAACCGTGCTCGGATTATTAGGATCATAAACAACCTTATAAATATAAATAGGCAGCGAACCTGTATTTGTCCATGAAAGCCCCTGATTCACAGACTTTGCTATTCTTCCTTCTCCATAAGAGATCATGGTATTTTTATCTGTCGGATGAAATGCTATGCCGTGGGTGCAATGCGTCTGCAGTGAATCTACCCGCTGCCATGACGTACCACCGTTATATGTTGACTGTATATAAGACTGAAAGAAAATTTCTTCGCCGGTATACATGATGTTTTGGGGATCGTTAGGATTATATCCTACAAACCAATCCTGATAACCTCCAAGAAACGAATTCATCAGCGTCCAAGTAGTACCAAAATCAGAGGATTTTGAAATACCGTATCCCCTATGTACCAACACTACCTCGTTCGGGTTTTGCGGATGCTGGTCTATCTGTAAAAGTGCATTAGTGGGTGTAATGTCAAAAAAAGACGGTGAGGTAAAATCGGTATAGGTTTGTCCGTTATCGGTAGATCGTACCATCAATGTATCAGTCGTCTCGTAACCCGTTATTCCCAGAATTGTATCATTTTTCTTAACAAAATTGCGAATGGGAACATCGGGAAAAGCATACAGCTGCCAAAGGGTATCGTTCAATGTAGTTGCAATATTTTTGCGGTAAATACCTTTTCTGGTAGATACATACATATAATCATCGATTATCTTTGACTTGCTCCAGTAGGTAACTGATGTTGGTATAACACTCTGCGCTTTGCGTACGTTAGACTCGTCTTTCAGACCTATATAATTCATCTGTGCATATCCAGCAGAGCAAGCAACAAAGAATAAAACCGTTAAAAAATTTTTGAGTACAAAATGTTTCATAATTTCACTTTTTAATTGGTTCATTAAAAATACAATAAAATTCTTAATTACAAACGCTGCCCAAAAAGAGTGTATAGTTTTTGATTTTAGTTTTTATTATTTAAGATTGTTATACTATTTGGGAAATTAATCTCATTTACTCATAATATAAATCTTTCGATTTTTCTGCACTTTTATGTCCTCTTAATATTTTCCAGCTTGTAAGCCGTGAACCTTTTAGGTTTCATGCATAAAAATACCAAAATTGCTATGTTTGCGGTGATCTTTTAATCGGTCGAAGATCACTTTTGAAGCTATCAGATCGAAACGGTGCTTGCATTCCGATCTGATAACGCTTCTGCAGTGGTTCGACACTTTCCGAGAATCGGGACTGGCTGATTAAAATCTCATACCACTAAGTTTAAAGTCCAATTTAGTTTTCACTTTCAGTTTAATAGAACTGGCAGTACAACATCAATGCAGTATTCCAAATCACCAAACGATACCCATTACCGTGCACGAACTATCCGCTTAGAGAATAATAAGGTCGTGGACATTATTTCTTATTATTACGCAGATTAGTTAATGATCACCTCTTTACTATTGCGTTAAAGCAAACCTGCCAGAACGGCGATACCTTCCTCCAAATCTTTTTCTGAAAGTGAACCGTATCCAAAGCGAATACCGTTTACTGTTTCGTTAAAACTATAATTTTCGGGTGTGATAATTTCAATTCCCCTTTCCTGCATTTTTTCTCTAAGTTTAGACCAATCTACTTTCTTATTAGGAACAATCCAAAATGCGAGTCCGCCATCAGGTATAGTGAACGACGCTTTACCCTTCATGTACTTTTCCAGTAATGCAGCTGTACTATCGCGTTTGGATTTATAATGTGCCGTAGCCTTTTTAATATGACGTTTCACCGTACCATCTTTTATAAGCTGCAGCACCGCCTGTTCCATAATACTGTCGCCCTGCACATCGATCATCTTGCGCAGCTCACCCACCTTACCTATCAGCGAATCACATGTACATGCCAAGTAACCGATGCGCAATGCCGGAGCCACCACCTTACTCATGGTACCTATGTACACATAATTCTGTAATTCGCAAAAGCTGGACAATGGTAATATCGGTCGGTATCCGAAATGGAACTCGTTATCGTAATCATCCTCAATAATTGTAAAACCATATTTATTGGACAACCTGATCAACTGCAGGCGTCTTTGAAGACTCAATGTAACCGTTGTTGGATACTGGCGGTGCGGGGTAACATAGAGTGCCTTTATTTTTCTGCCCGATTCCAGATAGGCCGCTACCTCATCAACAACCAGACCTTCAGCATCTACATTCACCGGCAACAGTTTGGCACCGGCTTTTTCAAACGCTTTCCATGCAGGTTTATAGCCGGGGTTTTCGACCATTACCTGATCACCTGACGTAAAAAGGCACTGTGCCATTAAGTACATCGCCATCTGGCTGCCCCGGGTAATACAGATATGTTCTTCGTTTACCTGCATACCACGCTGGTAGTTCAGCATCTGCACAATGGTTTTTCGGAATTCGGGATCACCCAGTTCGTTCCCATAGCCCATCAACTGCCATCTGCCCTTCTGTCCGAACAACTGTCGGTACGCCCTTGCCAGCTCGTTAATAGGCGCAATCTTACTGTCGGGATGGCCGTCATCAAACCGCAATCGAACAGCAGCAGCAGTATTACCTTTTACAACATCCGGTTTTCCGTTTAAACTGCGCTCTGTAAACACAGGAAAAGTATCAGCCACAAAAGTCCCTTGCCGTTCCTTAGACACCAACCAACCTTCAATGACCAGCACACCCAATGCTTCAACCACCGTATTGCGGTTCACTTTCAGCAGCTGTGCCAGGCTCCTACTACCGGGCAACGCTTCCCCCGGTTTCAGTCTGCCGGAACAGATATCACTTATTACAGCATCGGCTATCTGCAGGTACAACGCCTTATCGGATTGAGGATCCAACACTATTTCCAATTTCCAAGCTCTCAACATCTGGACTAGCTATTTATATTAAAACTGCATCATTACAACCATCCAAAGGTACGGTACTTTTGTATTGCAATTATGCATCAACCCTTAAAATATTTTTTTTATGTTATCATCAGACAAACAAACAGCAGCAGCAGAACATCAGGTTTCAGAAGAAAGCAAATCTTTCAGTTCCAAAGACTTTCACCAAACATTTGCCAGACCCGTTTACGTAAAACCATCGCACCTTATCCATAAAAACGTGGAAAATGCCGGTGTACACAACCAGTTTTCAACAGAACGAAAACATCCCGTTTTCTTTGTAGACCTGCCCAGCAAAAACGTAAGCACGACCATTGGAGGTCTGTTACCAAACCAGCTAACCAACCGACACCGACATACGTATGAAACCGTATTGTATGTGATTGAAGGCAGCGGTTGGACCGAAGTTGAAGACGAGCGCGTTTACTGGGAGGCAGGCGATGCTGTTTACATACCATCATGGGCATGGCACAGACATCAGAACTTAAGTGACACCTTACCTGCAAAATATCTTGCCTGCGAGAACGCACCACAACTTCAAAATCTGGGCGTAGCACTGCGCGAAGAAGAAGGAAGAGATCTGTAAGCCACATCTATTTATTTACATTAATACTCAGAAATATGAAAAACGTACCTTTTAAAGGCATCATCGCCTACCCGATTACTCCATTCGATTCACAAGAAAAAGTAGACCTGCCCCTATTCAGACAACAAGTGGAACGATTGGTTTCATCGGGCATACACGGCATAGCACCGCTTGGGAGCACTGGAGTACTTCCCTACCTTACCGACGACGAAAAAGAAGCCGTTACCGAAGCCGCATTAGAGCAAACAGCAGGCAGGGTTCCCACGCTTGTTGGCGTATCAAACCTGAC
>Ga0256908_1000363_pt1 | contig 19483 bp, 16 predicted proteins | sample MC6MC0761MT_FD_186331 | JGI IMG/M metagenome (GOLD analysis project Ga0256908, IMG submission 186331) | Metatranscriptome of enriched soil aggregate microbial communities from Iowa State University, Ames, United States - MC6-MC0761-MT... | ecosystem: Environmental > Terrestrial > Soil >... | reverse complement strand
GTTGGAACTTGGGTGTATACCCTGTTTACAAACGTGTAGATACCTGTGCAGCTGAGTTCGAGTCAGATACTGCTTACATGTACTCAACTTATGATGACGAGTGTGAAGCGAATCCGTCTAACCGTGACAAGATCATGGTGATCGGTGGTGGTCCTAACCGTATTGGTCAAGGGATCGAGTTCGATTATTGCTGTGTTCACGCTGCCCTTGCAATGCGTGAAGATGGTTATGAAACCATTATGGTTAACTGTAACCCTGAAACGGTTTCAACTGACTATGACACATCTGATCGTTTGTACTTTGAACCGATCACTTTAGAAGACGTTTTAGAAATCGTACGTACAGAAAAACCAAAAGGTATTATCGTACAGTACGGCGGTCAAACACCTTTGAAATTGGCTCGTGCTTTAGAAGAAGCAGGTGCACCAATTATCGGTACGTCTCCAGATGCGATTGACCGTGCAGAAGATCGTGAACGTTTCCAACAGATGATTCAACGTTTGAATCTTCGTCAACCAAGCAACAGCATTGTTAAATCTGCTGAAGAAGGTATGGCTGAAGCATCTAAAGTGGGTTATCCGTTGGTTGTACGTCCATCTTATGTCCTTGGTGGTCGTGCGATGGAAATCGTATACAACGACGACGAACTTAAACGTTACTTGCGTGATGCTGTACAAGCGTCTAACGAAGCACCTGTACTGCTTGACCATTTCCTTGATGATGCAACAGAAGTCGATGTTGACTGTGTATCTGACGGCAAAGATGTGGTGATCGGCGGTATTATGCAGCATATCGAACAAGCGGGTATTCACTCTGGTGACTCAGCATGTTCAATTCCGCCTTACTCTCTTTCTGCAGAGATTCAGGATGAAATGCGTCGTCAAACCGTTGCTATGGCGAAAGAGCTTGGTGTGATTGGCTTGATGAACGTACAGTTTGCTGTTAAAGGCAATGACGTTTATATTCTTGAAGTGAACCCACGTGCGTCTCGTACAGTACCGTTCGTTTCTAAATGTATCGGCGAATCATTAGCAAAAGTTGCAGCACGTTGTATGGCGGGTCAATCTTTAGAATCGCAAGGATTCACAAAAGAGATTATCCCAACGCATTTTGCTGTAAAAGAAGCAGTATTCCCGTTCAACAAATTCCCAGGTGTAGACCCGATCCTTGGACCAGAAATGAAATCTACTGGTGAAGTGATGGGTGTTGGTACAACTTTTGGTGAAGCTTTCTATAAAGCTGTGTTAGGCTCTAACGATCGCTTACCAGGTAAACCAACTGATGGTGAAGTGAAGCACGTATTTATTTCAGTACGTCATTCAGATAAGCCTCGTGCCGCGGGTATTGCGAAACAATTGGTTGATTTAGGCTTCAAAATTATCGCAACTGGCGGTACTTATGATGTCATTAAAGAGGCTGGTATTGAATGTGAACGTGTGAATAAAGTAACTGAAGGTCGTCCAAATATTGTCGACCGCTTGAAAAATGGCGAGATTCACCTCATTATCAATACTACTGAAGGTAAACAAGCTCAGCAGGATTCATTCTCAATCCGTCGCTCTGCTCTTCAAGGTAAAGTGTATTACACAACTACCTTGAATGGTGCTGATGCTGTATGCCAAGCTTTAGCAATTAAATTGCCAATGGATGTATATCGCTTGCAAGATTTGCAAACACTAGGTTAATTCGTTTCCGATAAGTCCCGCCATCTTATCGGTGGCGGGCTTTTTTCATTTTATAAACCTGTATTTTTTAAATACTGAACTGAGGGACAACAATGCAACGTTATCCTATGACTCCTGAAGGCAAGGTAGCCTTAGAGAAAGAATTGCAACAGCTCAAATCTGTTGATCGTCCACGTATTATTGCAGCAATTGCAGAAGCACGTGAACATGGGGATTTAAAAGAAAACGCAGAATACCATGCAGCGCGCGAGCAACAAGGTTTTTGTGAAGGTCGTATTCAAGACATCGAAGGTAAACTTGGTGCTTGCCAAGTTATTGATGTTAAGGAACTTGAGCAAACTGGTCGTGTGGTTTTTGGTGTGACGGTAACCATTGAGAATTTGGATACTGAAGAAAAGAAAACCTATAAGATTGTAGGTGATGATGAAGCTGACTTTAAGATCAATAAGATCTCAGTGAACTCGCCTATTGCGCGTGGTCTTCTTGGCAAGAATGAAGGTGACGAAGCTAAAATCACTACACCACAAGGTGAAGTGGAATATGAAGTGGTGAGTGTTGAATATATTTAACACATACTAGGGCTGATGATTCAGCCCTTTTTATTGAGCTAAAAATATAAAATGAATAACAAAAAACTAATCGCTTTTATATTCAACCATCAGTTATTGACTAAGACAAAACGACTCAAAATATTTTTGTCAAAGCCTAAGACACAAAAATACAATTTCAATAATTAATATTCTTAATAAAATCAAAGAAATGTAGAAATAAATTATTCAATTATAAAAAGCTTGCAATGCCACACATTACATTTAAAGTCTAAATAGCTTTGTTTAGGCAAAGGGTACATCCTGTACCCCTGCATTCCCAAACATCAAGGGCAACATCCATGTCGCCCCACAGTAGGATAATCATCTAGAATTCAAAAATACAAAAACTTATTCATAGCCGAAAATTCTCAAGTTCATACAAAAACATAAGCTTCATTGATGATCAATGACAGGATGCAAATCATTTGTATATACAATTAGAAGGTTTAGCTATATAGATAAAAAGTTTAAAAACATTCACATCAGAACAATCCTGCATTCACATAGAAATTAACACTGATCACGTATCTATTTAATAAATATCAAACATCATCCATACATTTCTCAAATCTTGCTCCAAGCAAAATATGATGCATCCGCCATACGAATTCGAAGAAAACTAGCATTTATCACCAACCGCTCAAAGTAAATTGCCATTGTTAAATATTTTCGATGCATTACATTGAGGAAAAATTAAAATTCATTGAGAACGAGAATGAAAGCAGGACGAGCAAGTAAAACTGCTGAAGCAGCGGCAGCAATTAGAGCCAATCATCATTTAAATGCCAACGATCCAGTATTCTCTGACCCTTATGCATTTGAAATGACCAATTCACAATGGCGTTTACTTTTAAATAATGCTCTTCTACGTAAAGCGTTAAACTCCAATTTAATGAATCAAACTTTTGGTAAATTGACAGGCCAAGTGGTTGGACGTTCTCGCTATACAGAAGATCTTTTAAAACAAGCGATTGAACATGATCATATTCAACAATATGTATTGGTTGGCGCTGGTCTAGACTCTTTTGTATTACGCTTGGCCCAGCAATACCCCCAACTCAAAATATTTGAAATTGATCATCCTGATACACAAAGAACCAAATTAGAAAAATTAAAAAAGCTTAGTAATACAGGTGAGCTCCCAAGCAATGTGGAATTTGTTGGCATTGATTTTGAAAAAGAAAAACTGTCTGATGCTTTGGCGCGTAGTGGATTTCAAAACACCCAAGCCACATTTTTTTCATGGCTGGGCACAACCCATTATTTAACCCCACAAGCAACCCTAGCAACCTTACACAACATTGCATCCTTTACTGGCAAAAATAGCCAAGTTGTGATGGATTATTCGATTGATTATAAAGTCTTACAAGGTATTGAGCGTTTGGGTAGCTTCGCAGTGTCACAGTTTACCCGTTTCTTAAAAGAGCCTTTGATTGGTGCGTTTGCTTCGCAAGCATTGCATCATGCAGTTGAAATGATGGGTTATCAGGTGGTTGAAGATTTATCAGGTAAAGACATTACCCATCGTTACTTTAACCATCGTGCTGATCATATTCGTCATACCCAAGCCACGCATTTGATCCATTTAAAAATAGGTTAATACTTGAATACCAGCCAAGGAATAGCTGAAGAATTGATGTTTAAACCCAATACACTGAATATTTTTTAATTGCTGATCAAGATCTAAGTTCAATCTAAGGTTACAATGCGCGCTCTAGCCCTTGCACTTAAGCTTTTGTACTCCCATGACTGACGCTATTCACTCCCCCGTAAAACACTGGTGCGAATTTGAGTTTATTTCTAAAACTGTGAAAAATCCCAATATTCATATTAAAGGAAATTATTCTTATTATTCGGCATATTGGGATCAGGGATTTGAACGTTGCGTGGTGCGTTATTTGCATGATAAGCCGTCAACTGTAGAGAAACCAATTGACCAATTATATATTGGTAACTTTGTTTGTTTTGGGGCGGAATGTGTGGTCATGATGGGTGGCAATCAATTACATCGCTCTGAATGGATCTCTACATTTCCTTTTGATACCCGTAGCTTTTTACCCGCTGGGGATACAGTGATTGGCGATGGCTGTTGGATTGGCAGTCGTGCCATGATTATGCAAGGGGTAACGCTAGGTGAAGGTGCCATCGTTGCTACAGGTGCAGTCGTCACTCAAGACGTGCCAGCGTATGCAATTGTCGGTGGTGTACCGGCAAAACTCATTAAATATCGGTTTTCTCAGGATCAGACTGAAAAATTACAATCAGTTAAATTGTATGATTTAGATGAGAAGCAGGTTTTAAAAATTCGTGAACAATTACAAAGCGATGATATCAATCAATTGATTGATTTTTTAAAAGCAGCAGAATAATACCCTCGGTATAGGTTAATAATCACACAAAAAGCAAAAAGGGCTAAATATCAATTTAGCCCTTTTGCAAAGATTAAAATCTTTTGCTACACATCAGAATTTAACACAACATTTTGTTGTGCATTTTTTAACTTTCGTTGTTTCAGATAATAAGCAAGCATCAAACAAAGAATCCATGCTGGAATCATCATTACCGCAATACGCATATTCTCGGTGAATGACATTACCACCAGAATACCCAACATAAAGATAATGCAAAGATAATTACTGAATGGATAAGCAATACTTGGAAACTTGGTGGTCTGCCCTTGTGTTTGCATGGCTTTACGGAACTTTAAATGAGTCCATGAAATAACCACCCAGTTAATCACAATTGCAGCAACCACTAACATCATCAATAAACCAAATGCTTTTTCTGGAAATGCATAATTGAGTAGTACACATAAAACCGTAACAAAAGCTGAAACATAAACCGCATTGGTTGGAATACCACGCTTATTAATATGCTTAAGGAACTTCGGTGCATTACCCTGTTGTGCTAAACCAAGTAACATTCGACTACTACAATAACTGGTCCCGTTATACACCGAAACAGCTGCGGTAAGAATGACAAAATTCAGTAAGGTCGCAACACCATGACTATCCAGTGAAGCAAATACCATTACAAATGGGCTACCACCTTCTGCCATTTGGTTCCATGGAAAAAGTGCAAATAAGATAAACAGTGTTGCAATATAGAAAATCAAAATACGATAAATAATTTGATTGACTGCTTTAGGCAGAGTTTTATCAGGATCACGCGCTTCTGCTGCAGTAATACCAAATAGCTCAATCCCACCAAAGGCAAAAATAATCACAGCCATTGCCATGACTAAACCTTCCACACCAAATGGGAAAAACCCACCCAATGCCCAAAGGTTACTAATGCTTGCCTGTGGCCCTGCTGTACCTGTTGCAAGTAGATAGGAACCAAAGCCGATCATGGCTAGGATTGCCAAAATTTTGACGATAGAGAACCAAAATTCCATTTCACCAAAAAATTTTACATGCAATAAGTTGATACCGTTGATTAAAACAAAAAACACCAATGCTGAAATCCAAGTTGGGATTTCAGGCCACCAATATTGAATATAAAGACCAATTGCGCTCAGCTCTGCCATACAGACCAAAACATTGAGTACCCAATAATTCCAGCCAGACATAAAACCTGCAAATGAGCCCCAGTATTTGTATGCAAAGTGACTAAATGAACCACTGACTGGTTCTTGCACCACCATTTCACCTAACTGTCGCATCATTAAAAACGCAATAAATCCAGCAATCGCATAACCGAGTATGACTGAAGGACCTGCAAGCTTAATCGATTGCGAGATACCCAGAAACAATCCTGTACCAATTGCACCACCTAGCGCGATAAGCTGGATGTGCCGATTGCTTAAACCATGTTTCAGGTTTCCTTGCTCATGTTTTGACATATGATTATTCTCATCCTTGTCTCGTAATTTTTGTATTAAAAATTACGTATATCATAAGTTAATCAAAAATGCCTATATCTAATCGAAAAATAATTGATTTACTTTTCTCATAACCGCGCATATAAGCAGAAAATTCAACAAATAACAATTATTATGAATTATGTAATTAAATTATGTATTGCGTAATTAAATATTTTCAGTATGATAGAAATCATAAGACACTGACAGCTTGCTTGAGTCATTTGAATAAGGCATTTAAATAAATCTATATTCATTTGTTTTTCAAATACTTAAGAAAAATATCAAAGATTTTGATCTTCTCTAACAAAATTAAAGACAAGGAAAGCAAATCATGAGCTCACATTTAACTTGTTTTCTTGAAATTGACTCACAATCAGATTTCACCATACATAATTTGCCCTACGGTATTTTTAGTGAAACACCCCAAGGCACAAAACGAGTGGGTGTTGCCATTGGAGATTGGGTCATAGACCTTGCCCACTTAGAGGCACATGGACTATTAGCGATCAATGGACATCAAGATTGTTTTAATCAAGCGACACTGAATAAATTTATAGAAACGGGTAAACACAACTGGCAAAAGGTTCGTACTACATTACAAAGTCTACTCTCTGCTGAAAATCCAACACTTCGTGATGATGTGGTTTTACGCCAAAACGCATTATTTAAGCAAAATACAGTCACTTTGCACTTACCTATTCAAGTCTCTGGCTATACAGATTTCTACTCGTCCAAAGAACATGCCACCAATGTCGGAACCATGTTTAGAGATCCTAAGAATGCATTGCTTCCAAACTGGAGCGAACTTCCTGTGGGATATAATGGTCGTGCCAGCTCTGTGATTGTCAGTGGCAAAGATATTGTTCGACCTTCTGGGCAAATCAAATTACCTGATCAAGAACGCCCTGTTTTCTCTGCAACACGTAAACTCGATTTTGAATTAGAAACTGCCTTTATCGTTGGCAAAGCGACTGAATTGGGTGAGCCTATCGTGATTGCAGATGCTTGGGATCATATTTTTGGTATGGTTTTGCTCAATGACTGGTCGGCACGTGATATTCAACAATGGGAATACGTACCATTAGGCCCGTTTAACGCCAAGACTTTTGCAAGTGCAATTTCACCTTGGGTGGTGACCATGCAAGCACTGGAACCGTTTAAAGTCAAAGGTCCAGAACAACAACCTAAACCACTTTGCTATTTAGAAGAAAATATTGCCAACAGCTATGATATTCACCTCAGTATTGAAGTTCAAAGCCCTCTATCAACACAAGCTGATGTGATTTCCCAAACCAACTTTAAATATATGTATTGGTCTATGGCACAGCAACTCACCCACCACACAGTTGCAGGTTGTAATGTCCAAGTCGGTGACTTGATGGGTTCAGGCACAATTTCAGGTCCTACAGAAGATGCTTATGGTAGCTTACTTGAACTGACATGGAATACCACCAAACCGCTAACTCTCTCGAATGGAGAAAAACGTGGTTTCTTGCAAGATGGTGACCGTGTCGTGATGAAAGGCTACTGTGAAAAAGCAGGGATCCGTGTGGGCTTTGGTGAGGTTGCCAATCGCATTTTGCCAGCGCGCCAGTTTAGCTTCCATCAAACAGAAGACTTGAGCTATGAAACTGTATAGTTATTTTCGTAGCTCTGCGGCTTATCGGGTTCGGATTGCACTGAATCTCAAACAACTGAGTTATGAAATACAACCCGTGCATTTGGTCAAGAATGAGCAACTACTAGAGCTTTACCGAGCCGTTAATCCAAGCCAATGTGTTCCAACTTTAGTGGATGAAGATCAAAGCTTTTTACAGTCACTCAGTATCTTGGAATATCTTGAAGAACGTTATCCAGCAATTTCATTATTGCCTGAAAATATCGTCACGCGCAGTAAAGTACGTGCTTTTGCACAAGCGATCGCCTGCGATATTCATCCGTTAAATAATTTAAGAGTCTTAAAGTATTTACAAGATGATCTTGCTCTCAGTGACGAGCAAAAAAAACACTGGTACCAACACTGGATCGTAGAGGGTTTTAACAGCTTAGAAGCCCAACTACAAGATTCAAATGGGAAATTCTGTTTTGGTACACAACCGACATTTGCAGACTGTTGTTTGATTCCTCAAGTCTATAACGCCAAACGCTTTGAAATTGATTTAAGCACTTTTGCAAAGATTGAGTCGATTAGTCAACACTGTTTAACCCTTCCAGCCTTCTTCAATGCTGCTCCAGAACAACAACCTGATTGGGAATAAAGATAAAGGAGTTTTATCATGAGCTTTGCGATTAAAAAAATTCACCATGTGGCTTATCGTTGTAAAGATGCCAAAGAAACCGTGGAATGGTATAAAAAAATGCTCAATATGGATTTTATTTTGGCCTTTGCTGAAGACCATGTGCCTTCGACCAAAGCCTTTGATCCGTATATGCATTTGTTCTTAGATGCTGGGCAAGGAAATGTATTGGCATTTTTTGAGCTGCCTACTCAACCAGATATGGGGCGTGACGAAAATACCCCTCAATGGGTTCAACACATCGCATTTGAAGTTGAAGACCTGAATACTCTACTGATTGCAAAAGAGCATCTCGAAGCACATGGCGTTAAAGTTCTTGGCATCACCAACCATGGCATTTTCCACTCGATTTATTTCTTTGATCCCAATGGTCATCGTTTAGAACTAACCTATAACGATGTGCATGCAGATGCAAAAATTGCACGAATTACCGAAGAAATGAAATTAGAAATGCTGGATGAGTGGAGTCGTACCAAACGCGCACCTCAGCATACTCATTTTTTGCATGAAGACGAGTTGGGAGCATAATCATACTCAATTGAATATGTCTAGGTGCCAAAGCCGACTTGGTATTTACTAAGTTTATTAATCGAATAATTCATGATTTGGTATCCTATATCTAGTTGAACATCATAATAAGCAGCTTTAATGGTACACAATGCTCGTTTTGCTGAAGCTTATATAAGCTTCAACTAACAACAGCAATCAGTATTTAAAATATTGCTGTTGGACAATGCTAGAACTCATCGGTATTGAAGCGTTGTAACTCCAATACCGATTTTTATCGGCTGAACTTTAATGGTCTAGATCTTTTGATGATGTACTGTTGTTTAACAAATAATATGTAACACCTCGAAAAACAATTGTATGCTTATAGCATTCGCCTATTTAAATCATTTAAAAAGATGATTTCTATTTTGTACAATGCTCAGGCACTATGTGTTAAATATGTAAATCAAATATCGACAGCAAATGAACACTGCTAAATCGTATGCAGATTAAGGGTTATTCAATGATTGAAGAAAAGTTGTCTGGTGGGGTTCAATCACTTGAGGTGGGCTTAGCCGTTCTCAATGCCCTTTTGGAGCATAACAAGCCGATTATTTTAAAAGAGCTGTCCAGTAAACTTGATATGCATCCAGCTAAGGTACATCGTTACCTTGTTAGTCTGATTCGCATGAATTATGCAAAACAACTTGAAGATGGTCAGTATGCGCTAGGGGATCAAGCTTGGCGATTGGGCTTAAACTGTATACAGCACACAGATGTTTTACAACTTGTTCAGCATCTTATTTATGAACTACAAAGTAAAATTGGTTGTGGTATTCAAATCAGCAAATGGTCACCTAAAGGCCCTTTAGTTGTACAGTCGATTGAATCAAATCATCCAATTTCCATTGTGACCAAAGTAGGTTCGATCATGCCCTTAGTCAATTCGGCTGCTGGGCGGGTTTTTGCCTCATATTTGCCTGAAGCAGTAATTAAACCATTAATGCACTCAGAATGGGAAAAAGTAGCCCTCAATCATATTCAAATTAAACCAAACAATTGGGATGAATTTCTTGTTTTAAAAGAAAATACTTTACAACAAGGTATGGCGATTGCTCAAGGAGACTTACTTGTTGGCATCAATGCTGTGGGTTTACCTATTTTCAATGCGCATCTTGCAATGGAGTTTTGCATTGTTGCATTAGACAGTGAAATGTTTTTACCAGTCAACGCGGGCAGTGAAAAACTTGAACTATTTAAACGTGAAGTTGCTACGATAAATCAATACATACAAACACGTTAAGTTTTTAGCGAAAGATCGTGAAAAGCCAAGAATTTAATTCTTGGCTTTTCACTTTCAATACGATTTTGTTATTTGGCTTCTAACACACCACGGCGGATTTGGTCACGTTCGATTGATTCAAACAATGCCTTGAAGTTGCCTTCACCGAAACCATCGTCATCTTTACGCTGGATAAACTCAAAGAACACAGGACCAAGCATATTTTCAGAAAAAATCTGTAATAATAGTTTCTTCTGACCTTCTTTGGTATTGCCATCTAACAGAATACCACGCTTTTGCAGTTCTTCTGTCGGTTCACCATGATCAGGTAAACGATCTTTTAACATTTCATAATAAGTTTCAGGAGGCGCCGTCATAAATTTCAGCCCTAAACCTTTTAACTTATCCCATGTGGAAATTAAGTCATCGGTAATAAAAGCAATATGTTGAATTCCTTCACCATTAAAGTCAGCCAAAAACTCGGCGATTTGCCCATTGCCTTTGTCTGAGTCTTCATTCAAAGGAATACGAATCATCCCATCAGGTGCAGTCAGCGCCTTAGAGGTTAAACCCGTGTATTCACCTTTAATATCAAAGTAACGAATTTCTTGGAAGTTAAAGATTTTTTCATAGAAATTTGCCCAATAATCCATACGCCCTTTATAGACATTATGGGTTAAATGATCAATTTCATTTAAACCAGCACCACGTGGGTTGCGATTTTCGTCATCAAAGAATACAAAATCATTTTCATAAATATCACGATCGACCAAGAAAATTGGCATACCGCCTATGCCTTTAATCGCGGGGATATTTAATTCCATTGGTCCTGCTTGCGAATACATTGGCTCTGCGCCAAGTTCAATTGCATTTTTAAAAGCTTTGGCTGCATCACGTGTTCTAAACCCCATTGCACATGCTGATGGGCCATGTTCTTTAAAGAAGAATGATGCATAAGATTCAGGTTGATAATTCAAAATAATATTGATATTACCCTGACGCCATAAATAAACTTTTTTTGATTTATGCTTTGCGACTTTAGCAAAACCAATTGCTTCAAAGATTTGATCTAATCCATTTTCCGTCGAAACAAACTCAATAAAAGCAAAGCCACATAGTTCTAATGGGTTATCTAAAATATCCATCTAGTTTCCCTTATTTGAATAAATTCATCCGTTTTTTAATGCCGAGAAAAGATCACAGGTATTTAGGTCAATCGACAAAATATTCTGATTTGAACTCTTCATTTCCATAATTTAGTCCACGTAAAGCTCTAAGTTTAAGCTGCATTTACAGTGACGTTTAACACTAAATTTATCCTACAAGAAAGCTTTGATTTATGCAATACATAATCAAATTATGTTATATGTAATTTTATTTCTTATTTTAATAAAGTCGAGCATACTATTTTTGTGCAAAATGTGCTTGAACTGACCTGTTTAAGTATCCATTTTAACCTGTGGAATTGCTTTGATTTGATCCGCAATTGCCTGTTTTTTGGAAAAAGAATAATCCAGAGCACATCATTCATTTTAATGTCTTGATCGTTTGAATCTTAAGGATAAACATCATTTATCGTACTTTAAATTTAGCTTATCTTTCATTAAAAAACGTGAACACCTTTAAAAAAATCTGCTGACTACCCCGCCTATCTTTGCAAATCCTGCTCAACTTTAACTGGGCTGGTAAAATCATTTTGCATACAGACTCGCAAAGCTATTCCAATCGCAGCAATCACAATAATGCGGCTTCCAGTATCATCTTTCAATTATGTTAAAGCCTATACAATTTCAAGGCAGATTTGCGCTGTAAAACTATTAAAGCGTTCAGGCTGATTTAAGCTCAAATATCCAGCTTCGTTTTTTCTTCGACGATAATTGTTTGATATTCCATTGTCTTTTCCTTTTAATCCATGATTTAAATTGTAATGTTCTATTCTGTTCAGTATTTATATTTAAAATATTTTAAAGGAAGAACTGGATTTACAATTTGCCAATTGTTTCATTCAGCCTCTATATTTTCTCAATTGTGTATGTCTTTTATTTAAACCATTTAAAGCTTTACTTTGATCGTGCTAGATTGCATCTCGATCTTTATTTTATTGATTGATTTATCTTTTATTTAGTTGCATTTAAAAGCAACAAAACGATGTAACTTGATGCCAATGCTTTTAATTAAATTTATGATATTTATATGAATTATCCATACACATTTACTCGGTTTTATTCATCTCATATTCACGTTATGATGGTTCTATAAACTTAGAATTGTAATAAATAATCATCTCAGCTTTTCGGTAAAATAAGGAAAATAGACATGGCTTATCAAAATATCCTCGTTCCAGTTGATGGTTCAGAAACTTCATTATCTGTTGTGAAACATGCAGTTGAGTTTGCAAAAGCATTTAACAGTAAAATCACGGTTGTGCAAGTGATGACTTTAGACCCTTATATTGCATCAGAATATTTGGCAAATGGTCAAAGCAATATGCTGATTGAACGGGCTCGTGAATTTATTCAAGCAAATATTAATGTAGCTAAAGATCAATTTGCTGCAGAAGGCGTTCAAGTTGAAACACGGTTACTCGAAGGCGAAAACATTGCGCATACTTTAAATCAAGCTGTACATGATTTAAAAGTTGATTTGGTCATTCTCAGCTCACATGGTCGTACGGGGCTAAAAAAAATTATTATGGGCAGTGTGGCGCAAAGTTTATTAACTGAATTGCAAATCCCAGTCTTAGTGATTAAATAATTTTTGTCATTCCTTTTATGATTCCTCACTACATCTGAAAGTGAGGAATTATGGTATCCATTGATATTTTTTTAAATTTATTTTGCCATCAATAACAACCACATCTTCTGCCAACAGCTTTATCGTCTGAATACACATACCTTTTTCGTCCAGTTTTTTTAAGCTGATTCGACCTTGTGAATTGACCACTCGATACCAAGGGATATTATGATCTTCAGGTAATTGTCCTAAGACACGCCCAACCAATCGTGCATGTTTAGGTAAGCCTGCAAATTTAGCCACTTGACCATAACTGGCTACTTTGCCTTTGGGGATTTGAATGATGACACTTAAGATCATCTGAGCGAGCTCATGATTTGACATTTTTCAGATCAATCAAGTTATAAAAAATAATATTCATAATCGTCTTGGCAAATAACATTAAATTGACTTTGAAAATAAGCTTTAAACATTTTAGGCAAATGTAATTTGACTGTACATAAACTAATCTTAAATCGTACATCAAATACAACAACAAGAGTATTCAAAGATGAAAGGAATCTTCAACAAACTGATTTTATCAACGGCATTGGCAATGGGTTCTGTGGTAACAGTTGGTTTATCAACTACAAGCTATGCTGCTCCAGCAATTGACATCCAAAGTGTGCTGCAACAAGAACGAGCGTGGGCTGGCATGGAAACCAAACGTGTAAAAGTAGGTGATATTGACTGGGCATATAGTGAAGGTGGGCCAGCAGGAAAACCGACGATCATGTTAGTTCATGGACTTGCAGGAAGTCGTGACAACTGGAATCGTGTTGCACGCTATTTAACCCCTTATTACCATGTAATAATTCCTGATCTTCCAGGTCAAGGTGACAGTAAGGTACCAAATGATTTTGATTATTCATTGCCTAATCTAACTGAAAAATTACGTCGTTTTGCCGAAGCTATTAAAGTAGACAATGGCTTAAACGTCGCAGGTCACTCTATGGGGGGATCTATTTCATTACTTTACGCAGCACAATACCCTGTCGATACTAAATCATTATTTTTGATTGATAGTGCAGGTGTGTTTAAATCAGCCAATACGCCTTATTTAAAAGATCCAACAACTTTACGCAACATGATTGTCAGTAAACCAGGCGATTTTGATCGTTTAATGAAAATCGCAACCAGCATGCCTCCTTTTATTCCTAAAGAATTAAAAGATGCCCAAGAAAAATTGATGATCAGCCAATCTGCAAACACAACCAAATTGGTTGAACAACTGATTGTCATGTCTAAATTATTTACCCCAGATTCATTTGCAATTGCAGCACGCTCTATTGACCAACCCGTATTGATTGCATGGGGAGACAAAGACCAAATTATCAATGTTGAAGCTGCGGCTGAACTCAAAGGCTTATTGAGAAATGCACAAGAGCCGATAATTCTCAAAGGAGTCGGGCATTTACCGATTTTAGAACAAGAGCAACTTTTGGTGAAACCTTACCTCGATTTCTTAGCCAAAAACGCAAAGTAACAGCTCTAATAAAAAAGCCAGTATTGTTACTGGCTTTTTTATGGCGCTAAACCTTTAAAAATATTTAATTTTTAGTCGCTCAGTTTTATATCTTAACTATTCATTTAGCTTAATGCGCTATGTTTAAAAGTTACCAGGATGTTCCAATCGCTTCATTTCCTGGGCTTTTTCAGGATGATGTACCGATGCCACACCATCTGCAGCTTTCTTGTCAACAAGCGCTTCAGGATTATAAATGGTAATGGTTTCATGTCCTTCGTTATCTTCCCCCACAATATATTTGATACCTTTACGATTCATTTTATTGCACATGCGCTGATACCAACCTTTAAAACCTTGTGTTTCTTCATTTGGGTTGTAATAAAATGCATTCATGACTGCTGGTAAACCCAGCCCACAGACCACACCTGAAAGTAATACACTAATGAAGGTATAACCAATTAAAATACTACTGTAATCACGTAGCTCAGGGACGTTTGCCACAGCAAGGATCAATGCAAGGGAAATTCCTCCACGAACCCCTCCCCACGAAAGAATAGCTAGACTACCGTTATAACTCTTTTTGCGAAATGATGGGAAAAATGCAAAAGCTAAGAAATTTGCAGCAAAACGAGAAAGATGCAATGCAAAGAATGCAAAAATACCGCCAAGAATCAGACTTGTGCTTAAGTCTAAAATAAAGATTTCTAGACCAATCAGTGTGAAGAGAAAAGAATTAATAATCCCTTCTACCGTATGCCAAAAATGATTAACCTCTCGAATCTCACGATCCTGTAAAATTTCTTTCCACTTATTACCTACGATTAAGCCCCCAATTACACAAGCAATTGGTGCCGATGCATGAGCAAATAATGCAACAAGATAAGAGCCACATGCCAATAACGCAGTTGTGAGAATCAATGATTCCATCTCATGCTTGCCACGTAATAAACGCAAGATTCCTAAACCAAAAGCCCAACCAATGATGACCGCAACCACAATTTCATATAAGAATGTTTGTAATGTTGCAACTAAACTAAAATGCTCACCTTCAAGGACATTTAATAAAGTCATGAAGACCGCGATACACATCGCATCATTAAATAAGGATTCACCTTCCAATTTAACAATGAGATGATGTGGCGCTCGTACTGAACTGAGAACACCTTTGATCCCAATCGGATCTGTTGCACCTAATGCTGAACCCAGTAATAATAAAACTAAAATTGGGACTGGATTACCAATCAAAAACTGAAAGCCAAAGACCAATCCTGCAAAAAATACAGCACAGAGCAGTAAGGCAATCGTTGCCAATATACTAATCGGCTTCCAATAAACTTTTAAATCTGAAACTTTAAATTTAAGCGCTGAAGATGTCAGAATGAAACAAATAACGCCATTGACTAAAAAATCATAAAAATCGACATGCCTTACAGCTTCTTCGATATTATGGATATTAATAGAGATAAATTGATTGCCATTAAGTAAACTGGCGCCCCATTGCAAAATAAAGACAAAAATTGCAGAGACAATGGGAACACCGATGGCTTGAGGGAAACCTAATATTCGCTTATTAAAAATTGTAGTCGCGATAGAAAGCGCAAAAATGACTGTAAAGACCTGAAGAAAGAAATAGTTACCCATCAGAAACCTGTTTAGATTTTTAATTTAAATGCACATCAAACACTCAATCATTTTTTTATAAAATATAAAATAAGAGACCATTTAACAATCTGGATAATTGTACAAAAAAAACTGAAATATGATGATTACTGGTTATATTTTTTAACATAAAAAATGCTTGAAAAAATTGATTCAGAAAAAAAGAGAACATGATGTTCCCTTTTTTAACGCAATACTGAGTAGCTATCTATTTAAAGGTATCACATGCATTGATATCACCAGAATTCATACCAATATTAAACCATTGCATACGTTGCTGGCTGGTACCATGGGTAAAGCTGTCTGGAACAACATAACCCCGTGCTTTTTTCTGCAAGTAATCATCGCCAATTTTTTCAGCTGCATCCATCGCTTCTTCAATATCACCCTGTTCTAAGAACTGAGTCCGTTGTTGAGTACGATTGGCCCAGACCCCAGCTAAACAGTCTGCTTGTAATTCTAGACGAACTGATAGTTGATTGCCCTGAGTTTCACTGGCACGCTGGCGTGCTTGCTGAACCTGAGATGATATTCCCAATAAATTCTGTACATGGTGCCCCACTTCATGCGCGATCACATAGGCTTGAGCAAAATCACCTGCTTCATCTTTAGCTGAAAGCTCAGATTGATTTTTTTCACCAGAAATACCCATCTGCTGGCGCATATCTTTAAAGAACTGGGTATCGATATACACCTTTTGGTCTGCTGGGCAATAAAATGGCCCCATCGCAGATTCAGCCGTACCACAACCCGATTGTATCGCACCACTAAACATCACCAGCTTAGGTGAAACATACTGTACACCTTGTTGTTGGAAAATTGGCTTCCAGGTATCTTCGGTATCTGCCAAAACCGTTTTAACAAAAGATGAGGTTTCCTGCTGTTCAGGGGTTAAATTCGTCGGTGCAGAATTTTGACTTACACCAGCCGAAGTCACCTGTTTAGTCGCTTGATAGGCTTGCTGTGGGTCAACACCAAAGAATTTCCATGCAACAAAAGCGACGATTAAGCCTAGTACACTAATCCCACCCGCTTTTACGCCACCACCACCACGGCGATCTTCGACATTATCACTTTCTCTACGTCCTTTCCAACGCATAGATCGGTCCTTTTATTTTATATTGGCTATCATTTAGAATGTGCTTTGCATTTATGCAGTAGTTGATTTTCCACGAACTTTTTGAATAAGTCCAACAACCAATACCACAGCTAAGCCGGCTACGATACCAATCAGTAAATTGATTAACGTTGGCGTTAATGCACCAATAACACTACCAACGTTTGGAATATGTTGAATATGATCAACGGCTTCTTCTGACCAATGATGCAAAGTTGAAACAGCATGGGTGATGATCCCCCCACCGACCAGGAACATTGCAATGGTTCCAACAATTGTTAAAGTCTTCATTAACTTTGGTGCAAATACCAGTAAACCACGGCCAATGCTTTGTTTAACATTTGATGTTTGTTGGGTTAAATACAAACCTAAATCATCAATCTTTACAATCATGGCGACAAAGCCATAGACACCGACGGTCATTAAAATTGCGATGACAGATAGCACCATCACTTTGGTACCAAATGTTGCAGCCGCAACAGTGCCTAAAGAAATCACCACAATTTCAGCAGAGAGAATAAAGTCTGTACGTATTGCGCCTTTAATTTTATCTTTTTCAAATGTGGCTAAATCAGTTTCAATTTGTTCAAATTCCTCTTGCGCAGCTTCACCTGTTTTGGCTTTTTTATGCTGCAAACTATGTAGAACTTTTTCAACACCTTCATAGCAAAGAAACAGACCACCAATCATCAACAATGGGTTAATCAACCATGGTGCAACTACACTGATCAACAAAGCCAAAGGTACTAAAATTAATTTATTGATAAATGAGCCTTTCGCGACACCCCAAACCACAGGAAGTTCACGCTCTGCTCTTACACCACTCACTTGTTGTGCGTTCAGTGCTAAATCATCACCTAAAACACCCGCAGTTTTTTTAGCCGCCATTTTACTCATGACTGCAACATCATCGAGTACCGCTGCGATATCATCTAATAATATTAATAGACTACTTGCCATTTTTTATCCAAAATTTTAGTTATCCTGTCATTTTAAAGTGAAAATTCATTTTTCTATATAAAATTTTGTAGATTTTCACATTTATTGATAAAAATTGGTTCTACACCATTTTTCGCTGACATTAAAATAAATTATCTCGTACAATAGTGCCCATTCATAAAACACGACTGTCTATATAAAGACTTTGGAAGCGATAATGACGAATCAAGATAATCGTCCTGTGATTTTGACAGGCGACCGTCCTACTGGACAACTACATTTGGGACATTTTGTAGGTTCTTTGCGCTCACGAGTAGGCTTACAAGATTCTCATCATCAACACCTCCTTCTCGCAGATGCTCAAGCTTTAACAGATAATGCGGATAACTTTGAAAAAGTTCGTCGTAATATTCTTGAAGTAGCAACAGACTATTTAGCAGTCGGCATTGACCCAACAAAAACTACAATCTGTGTTCAATCTTGTTTACCCGCGTTGAATGAACTCACCATGTTGTATTTAAACTTTGTGACGGTTTCACGTTTAGAACGTAACCCAACCATCAAAGCTGAAATTCAATTACGTGGTTTTGAGCGTGACATTCCAGCTGGTTTTCTTTGCTACCCTGTTGCACAAGCTGCCGATATTACTGCATTTAAAGCCACTGTCGTGCCAGTTGGCGAAGACCAAATTCCAATGATCGAACAGACCAATGAAATTGTTCGGCGTTTAAACCGTCAAATTGGACAAGAGGTTTTACCAGAGTGTAAAGCGCTTTTATCTAACATGAGCCGTTTACCTGGCTTCGATGGTAAAGCAAAAATGTCGAAATCATTGGGCAATACCATTGTATTAGATGCAACCGATAAAGACATCAAAAAAGCAGTCAATGCAATGTATACCGACCCAAACCATCTGCGTATTGAAGATCCTGGTCAGGTTGAAGGAAATATTGTATTTACCTATTTAGATGCTTTTGATCCAAATAAAGAAGAAGTTGAAGAACTTAAAGCACATTATCGTCGTGGTGGTTTAGGTGACGGTACTGTGAAAAAACGTCTTGAAGGTGTGTTAAAAGAGTTGATTACACCAATTCGTGAACGTCGTATGGAACTTGCCAAAGATCCAGATTACATCATGGATATCTTAAAAACTGGTACGGAAAAATGCCGTATCATCACTCAAGATACTTTAGATGAAATTAAAAATGGTTTAGGCGTATTTCATTTCTAAAATGCCCTGATTGTCTAAGCAAAAAAAAGCCACTGAATTCAGTGGCTTTTTTTTGCTTAGACAATCAGGGCATTTTAGAAATGAAATAC
>Ga0256908_1000362_pt1 | contig 19579 bp, 23 predicted proteins | sample MC6MC0761MT_FD_186331 | JGI IMG/M metagenome (GOLD analysis project Ga0256908, IMG submission 186331) | Metatranscriptome of enriched soil aggregate microbial communities from Iowa State University, Ames, United States - MC6-MC0761-MT... | ecosystem: Environmental > Terrestrial > Soil >... | reverse complement strand
TTTTTCAACGGTGCAAATATACCACCCCTTTTTTATCCTTTCCTAATTATTCCTAAGCTTTTTTTATCGTTATTTTTTAGTTACTTTATTGTTAAGGAGTTAAAATTAAATTTTAACATTTTAAATTAATCACATCATTTGGAATATATCCTTTATCGTAGAAAACACATTGCAAATTCATTTTAAAAATCGTAACTTGTAAAGAAAAAAGAAGATGAAAGAATATACATTAGTTATGGGAGCATCGGAAAATGTTCAACGTTATTCTAACATGGCTGTAAGAAAATTATTAAATTACAATCATAAAGTTAAGGCTTTTGGAAACCGTGAGGGTGAAATTAATGGCGTACCTATTACAAAAGATCTAAAACCTTATACGGATATTGACACAATTACACTTTATTTGAATCCGACAAACCAAGAACCTTTTTACGATTATATTTTGGGTCTGAATCCAAGACGTGTAATTTTTAATCCCGGAACCGAAAACAGAGAGCTTCAAGAAAAACTTAAAAATGCAGGTATTGAATATGAAGAAGCCTGCACTTTGGTACTTTTAAGTATTAATAAATATTAAAAAAAACCGAACTTAATTAAGTTCGGTTTTTTTGTTTAAAGCTTATAAACAGTAGTAATATCAAAGTTACTAATCCGTTTACTATTATTAATTCGTTATCGAAAACGTATCCGCTGAATAAAGTTTTAGAATTGTTACTTATATATAATGTTATAAATGGCGAAACTAAACAGATAAAAGGCACTAATTTATCGTGCACTTTTCGAGATTTAAAAAACATTCCGAAAGTAAATAATCCCAATAGCGGTCCGTAAGTGTATGACGCAATTTTGAAAATCATACTTACTACGGATGCATCGTTTATTATATTAAAGATTACAATAACCGCGAACATGATCAGACAGAAAATTAAATGAACTATTTTTCTAACCATCACATTTTTTGTTTTTTGAACATTTTCCGGTTTATCCATTCCTAAAAAATCGATACAAAAAGAAGTTGTCAAGGCTGTTAAAGCAGAATCGGTAGTAGCAAAAGTAGCTGCGATCAATCCTAATAAAAAGACAATTGCAGGTACCAATGCCAAATGATGAAAGGCAATTTCAGGAAAAAGCAAATCGGTTCGGGTTTTTCCAATAATTAAATCTGTAGGAACTAAAACTCCGTTTGCATCGGCATAAATATAAAGCAACGCCCCTACTCCCAAAAAAAAGATATTAATCAACACAAAAATTCCTGTAAAAGTGAACATGTTTTTCTGCGCATCTTTAATATTGGCACAACTTAAATTTTTCTGCATTAAATCTTGATCCAACCCAGTCATTGCAATAGTTACGAACATCCCACCCAAAAACTGCTTAATAAAATGGAAACGGCTATCTACAAAATCTTCCCAAAAGAAAATTTTACTGTAACTGCTGTTTTTCACGGTTTCGAAGGCTTCAATCGCATTTAAATCTAAACTGTAGCATATAAAAATAATGGTTAAAATCACCGAACTTATCAAGAAAAACGTCTGCAAGGTATCGGTAATAATAATTGCTTTTAAGCCTGATTTATAGGTATATGCATAAATTAATGCGAGTGAAATTAAGCCGGTTACTGCAAAAGGAATTCCGAAAGCATCGAACACAAACCGCTGAAAAACAATGACTACCAAATATAATCGGAAAGCCGAACCAATGGTTCTACTAATTAAAAATATAGCTGCGGCGGTTTTATAACTGTAAAAGCCCAATCGTTTTTCGAAATATTCGTAGATCGAAACCAAATTCAATCGATAATATAAAGGTAACAAAACGGTTGCCGTGACAATAAACCCAACTGCATTTCCCAAAACAAACTGAAAATACTTAAATTGTTCACCACTTGGCGCACCAACTTCGCCCGGAACAGAAATGAACGTTACACCCGAAAGTGCCGTACCAATCATTCCGAATGCTACCAAATACCATTTTGAGTTTTTATTTGCCGAGAAAAAAGCTGCATTACTACTGTCTTTACGGCTTACAAAATGCGATATACCAATTAAGATACCGAAATAAATGATTAATATGGTTAAAATTACAATGGGAGTCATTTCTTAAAATTTTCTCAAAAATAAATATTTAATTGTAGCCGTATTAAAAAGCAGCATTTAATTTTCAACTAAAATGTATTAATTTTGCAGAATGGATTTTCCTTCGAAATTATTAGAAAACGCAGTGAACGAAATGGCGCAGTTGCCCGGAATTGGTAAACGTACGGCATTACGCCTAGTTTTGCATTTACTACGTCAGCCAATTGAGCAAACTACCGGCTTAACGACCGCGTTGGATTTGTTGCGAAACGAAATTAAATACTGCAGGAGCTGTTATGCGATATCGGACACCAATTTGTGCGAAATTTGCGAGAAACCGTCGCGCGATCATTCGATAATTTGTGTGGTGGAAGATGTGCGTGATGTCATGGCATTAGAAAACACGCAGCTTTACAAAGGAATTTACCATGTTTTAGGCGGAAAAATTTCTCCGATTGATGGCGTGGGTCCTAGTCAGTTGAATATTTTACCGTTAATTGATAAAGTAAAAAATGGTGGCGTTACCGAAATTATTTTTGCGTTGAGCTCCACAATGGAAGGTGATACGACTAATTTTTATATTTACAAACAGATTAAAGATTACGAAATTATTACATCGACCATTGCGCGAGGAATTGCCGTTGGCGACGAACTGCAATATGCCGACGAAGTTACTTTAGGTAGAAGTTTGATTCACCGTGTTCCGTTTGAAAGTAGTTTAAAGATATAAAAAATCAACCTAATAGGTTGATTTTATTATTTTTCAAAATACAAATGATAGTGCAAACTACAACCTGGATTAAAATTAGATTTACAAGAAGTACATTTATTACCACTGTTTATATACTCTGCAATAGTTAATTCGTGCTTACAAACACCACAAAGAATTGCTTTTTGATCCTGCTCGGCTACACTCCAAACTTGTGGTTTGTGTATTTCGGCTTCTTGATGACATTCGTAACAAGGATAATATTTTTTACAACACTTAAATTTTATAGCAATAATATCTAATTGCGAATGATAGTGTATACAACGTGTTTCATTGTCAACGGTTTGTCCATAAACTTTTATACTATCTTTAGATTTGTTAGTATCAACGGCTGTTTCTTGCTTCGACTTTTTACAAGATAGTAGTGAAAATAGTATACAAATAGCAAATATAATTTTATACATTGTTTTTTATCATCAAAGATAATTGAAATTTTAAGTGTGAGTAATTAAGAAATATAATATCCATTTACCTTTTATATTATCATCCTGTGCAAAAATGAGTGTAGGAAATAGAATAATAATTAATAATATATTTTTCATAAAGTGATAAAGTGTTTTTAAAATAAAAGCTTCCAAAATGGGAAGCTTTTTTATTTATGCTTTGCAACAACCGTCTAGATTTTCGTAAGCTATTGGGTCGGCTTTTATTTCATCGGCATCAAAACCTAATTTTGAAATTGCTGTTTTAATGTCTTGTAAATTTGTTTTTTTAGGATTGAAGTAAACCGTAATGGTTTCTTTTTCTTCGTCCAATTCGTACATTTTTACACCTTTTACTTTCAGCATTTCGGTTTGAAACATTTTTCCGCAGGTTTCGCAAGCTTTGCAATGATCGCAAACAATGTTTGTTTTAATTACCGCTTTTTCTGATTTTTTGTTTTGTGCACTCGCAACAGTTGTAAACGCAATAAAGAATACAACTAATAAAGCTTTTAAATTTTTCATAATTCAGGTTTTAAATTAATCAATACAGGTAATCATATCATTGGTTGTTTTTCTTACCTTCTTTAATTCTGCCTGCCAATCGTTTTCGGCATCGCGGTAACCAATCGGTAAAATAACAACGCTTTTTAATCCTTTTTCTTCTAAATTCAACAGTTTGTCAACTTCATGGTTTATAAAACCTTCCATTGGTATCGAATCTACTTCTAACGCTCCAGCTTCGGTCAGTGCCATTCCCAAGGCGATATAAACCTGTCGGGAAGCATGTTCAAACTGATGTTCTAACGACATAGACGTTAACTGCTTGGTAACGTTATTTTTGTAATTATCAGAAAAACCTTTGGGCAAATCGCGCTCTTTTTCGTAATAATCAAAATAATAATTTATTCTGTTAATATCATAATAATTCCAAGCGGCAAAAATAACCAAATGCGAGCAGTCTGTTAATTGCGTTTGATTAAAAGCTAATGCCTTAATTTTTTCTTTTAACGCCTGATTGGTAATTACAATCATTTCAAAGGGCTGCAAACCAGAAGAAGTTGGTGCCAATCGCGCCGCTTCTAAAATACTGTTTACCTTATCTTGAGAAACTTTTTCGCCGTTCATTTTTTTGGTAGCGTAACGCCACTGCAATGCGGGAATAATACTCATAATTTTGTTTTTATGATTGTGACAACTTTAATTACTCAATTCAATTTATTGAGAACAAAACTTGTCGATACACTTTATTTATTACTTTCAGACCTCACAGGTTTCAAAAACCTGTGAGGTCATTGAAAATATAGTTTTTATATTTTATGGTGTATTGAATTATTTTTTATACGATGCAAAAAAAGCATTTACATTTTGTTCGATACGTTCCTGAATATTAGAAACATCGGCTTTTTCGAATTTCTCACCAATGATATTTTCGTATAATTCAATGTATCTATCTGAAACTGTTTCAATGTATTCATCGGTCATTTCAGGAATTTGCTGACCATCTTTTCCTTGAAAACCGTTTGAAATTAACCACTGACGCACAAATTCTTTTGATAATTGTTTTTGAGCTTCGTTGTTATTCTGACGCTCTTGGTATCCATCTGCATAAAAATAACGAGAAGAATCTGGCGTATGAATTTCATCAATCAATACAATTTTTCCGTCTTTCGTTTTACCGAATTCGTATTTTGTATCAACTAAAATCAATCCGCGAGATGCTGCAATTTCGGTTCCACGCTGATATAAAGCATGCGTGTATCTTTCCAAAACTTCGTAATCTTCTTTAGAAACAATTCCTTGTGCTAAAATTTCTTCTTTAGAAATATCTTCGTCATGCGTTCCAACAGCTGCTTTGGTAGTTGGAGTAATAATTGGCGTTGGAAATTTATCATTTTCCTTCATACCGGCAGGCATTTCAACTCCGCACAAAACACGTTTTCCTTCAGCATATTCACGAGCTGCATGACCCGATAAATACCCGCGGATAACCATTTCTACTTTAAAAGGATCGCACAAATAACCAACAGCTACGTTAGGATCTGGGTTTGCAACCAACCAGTTTGGAACAATATCTTGAGTTAAATGCATGAATTTTGATGCAATCTGATTCAAAATTTGTCCTTTATATGGAATTCCTTTTGGCATAATTACATCAAAAGCCGATAAACGGTCGGTTGCAATCATTACCAATAAATCGTCGTTAATATTGTAAACTTCGCGTACTTTTCCTTTGTAAACAGATTTTTGACCCGGAAAATTAAAGTTAGAAGAAGTTATGGTTTTCATTATAATGTTGTGTTTGTTTTAAAACTGTAAAAGTACTAATAATTCTTTTTCAAAACGTTCTTTAGGCAAATATTGCGCTTCCAGATTATCCATAAAAGGTATAGGCGTTTCGATACTTGCCACACGTTTTACAGGCGCATCTAAATACTCAAAACAATTTTCCATAATCCAAGCCGATAAATCGCTGGCGATTCCACCAAACATTGAATCTTCTTGAAGAATTATTACTCGGTTTGTTTTTTGTACCGATTTTCTAATCGTTTCGTAATCTAAAGGTTGTAATGTTCTTAAATCGATCAAATCTGCAGAAATATTGGTATTACGCTCTAAAGTATCCAATGCCCAATGAACACCAGCTCCGTAAGAAATAATTGTCACATCATTTCCTTCTTTAATTAATGATGCCTCACCAAACGGAATGGTGTAATAATTAGCCGGAACATCTTGTGATTTACTGCGGTACAGATTTTTATGTTCGAAGAAAATTACCGGGTTTGGATCGTTAATTGCGGTATTCAACAAACCTTTAGCATCGGCAGGAAAAGCAGGATAAACCACTTTTAATCCTGGAGTTTTAGTGAACCAGGCTTCGTTTGTTTGCGAATGGAACGGACCTGCGCCAGAACCTGCACCACAAGGCATACGAACTACAACATCGGCATGTTCGCCCCAACGATAATGCTGTTTTGCCAATAAATTTACAATTGGATTAAAACCTGTTGAAACAAAATCGGCAAACTGCATTTCTACAACCGATTTGTATTTATTGATTGATAATCCGGCAGCCGATGACACAATAATACTTTCGCAAATTGGTGTGTTACGCACACGATCTTTCCCAAAAGTATCAGCAAAACCTTCGGTTACTTTAAAAGCGCCTCCGTATTCTGCAATGTCCTGACCCATGATAATTAAATTCTCATGACGCTCAAACGATTGCTTTAATCCTTCTGAAATCGCATCGATAAATCGAATATTTTTTGATTCAGAACCAGCTTCAAAATGCTGATATTCGTAAGGTTTGTAGACATCGTTCAATTCCGTTTCCAGATTAGTTTCTAAACCGGCTTCGTCTTGGGTAATTTTCCAATGTGTATCAATTTCTTCTTTGATTTCTTTTCTTAACTGTGCATCTTGTTCTTCAGACAAAATTCCCATTTCGGTCAAATAATTGTTGAAACGAGCAATTGGATCTTTAATTTTCCATTCTTCGAACAATTCTTGCGGAATGTATTTGGTGCCACTCGCCTCTTCATGTCCACGCATTCTAAACGTTTTCATTTCAATTAAAACCGGATGCGGGTTTTGGCGCATATCTTCTGCAATTTCATGAAGTTTTGTGTACACTTCTACAATATTGTTACCATCAATAATATGGCTTTCCATACCATAACCAATGCCTTTATCGGCTAAATTTTCACATTTATATTGTTCGCGGGTTGGCGTTGAAAGTCCGTAACCGTTATTTTCAATAATAAACATTACAGGTAAATCCCACACGGCAGCAACGTTTAATGCTTCGTGAAAATCACCTTCAGACGTTGCACCTTCACCCGTAAAAACAGCCGTGATTTTATTTTCTTTTCGTAGTTTGTGTGCCAATGAAATTCCATCTGCAATACCTAATTGAGGTCCCAGATGCGAGATCATTCCCACAATATTAAACTCTTGTGTTCCAAAGTGAAACGAACGATCGCGTCCTTTTGTAAATCCGTTTGGTTTGCCCTGCCATTGTGAAAATAATCTGCTTAAAGGAATATTTCTACTTGTAAAAACCCCAAGGTTTCGGTGCATTGGCAGAATGTATTCATCGTTATGAAGAATTGATGTTACACCAACTGCAATGGCTTCCTGCCCCATTCCGGAAAACCATTTTGATACTTTTCCCTGACGAATCAAGATCAACATTTTTTCTTCTATTAACCTTGGTTTCAGTAATTTTTTATATAAATCTAACAGTATATCTTGCGATAAAATTTGAGATTGAACTTCCATAAAAACGGTTGTAAATATTTTTGGGCTAAAAGTACTAATTTTATTTGTGTAAGCCTCTAAAATATTTTTTTTCACTGCATAGTGAATTTTTTTTGGTAGATTCAGGTTTTATATTTAATTTTGCTCCTAATCAACAATAAAACACTCGTTAAACTCTAACTTTATTTTAATTGACTTTCATTTAGGATGTTGTTATAGAGAAAGACTGACTTATAGAAAATATGAGTCAGTTTTTTTATTTAATTTTGCCTTATTAATGAATGTATGTTATGGAAGATGAATCTAAAAGTCGTAAACGAACCTCGGGTAAGTTGCGTGATAAAGAGCGAACGAAAGTTAAAATGATACAAGCCGTAGGTAAAGTTCTTTTAAAAAAGGGCTATACCGGTTTAAATGCGTCTTCAATTGCAAAAGAAGCGGGTATTGATAAAAGCTTGGTTTGGACGTATTTTGGAAGTTTGGATAATTTGGTTGAAGAATACATTGCTCAACGCGATTTCTGGAAATACAAAGCTGCTGATTCCATTAACAACATGCTTACTTTTAAAGATGGAATAAAAGAAGAATATATGAGCGGTTTGTTACAGTTTCAGTTTCAATCTTTGTTAGACGACGAAATTTTGCAACGCATTATGCTTTGGGGAATCAGTGAAAAAAAGGATTTTTTACGACATATATCAGATGAACGGGAATTGATTGGCGAGGAAGTATTTAAAATTGTTGATCCGCAGTTTAAAGATTCTAATATTGATATTCGCGGAATTTTAGCCATTTTAGTCGCAGGAATTTATTATCTGGTTCTTCACGGTAAAACCAACGGAAGTCTTTTTTGCGGCATCGATCTAAATACTGCAGACGGTGAAGATCGAATCAAAGAAAGTATCTCGCAGATTATTTCGATGGCTTTCAAAAAAACAATCGCTTAACTTCTTTTTTAAAAAACTTTATTCATAAATACGTAAATTTGAATTTAAAGTTTTAATAATGCAAAATATACCTAGTGTTGACTTGCGTGATTTCCTATCGGATGATCCGGTACGCAAACAAAAATTTGTAAATGAAATCGGTAAAGCTTACGAAGAAATTGGTTTCGTAGCATTAAAAGGACACTTTTTAAGTGATGAATTAGTTGAAAAACTATATCAACAGGTTCGCAACTTCTTTAGCTTACCATTAGAGGTTAAAGAGAAATATGAAATTCCCGGAATTGGTGGGCAACGCGGATATGTTTCGTTTGGAAAAGAATCTGCAAAAGGACGAACAACCGGTGATTTAAAAGAATTTTGGCATTTTGGTCAGTACGTTGAAAACAACGACAAGTTGGCAAAAGAATATCCAGCAAATGTAACGGTTAACGAACTTCCTGAATTTAATTCAACTGGAAAAGAAACCTATAAAATGCTCGAAAAAACAGGCGTTTATGTTTTACGAGCTTTGGCTTTGTATTTAGGTTTGAACGAATTTTATTTTGACGATTTGGTTAAAAACGGAAATTCAATATTACGCCCAATTCACTACCCTCCTATTCTTAATGAACCTAAAGATGCTGTTCGAGCGGCTGCACATGGCGATATTAACCTGATTACGCTTTTAATGGGTGCGCAAGGTAAAGGTTTACAGGTACAAAATAACAAAGGCGAATGGATTGATGCTATTGCAGCCGATGACGAATTGGTTATTAATGTGGGCGATATGCTATCACGACACACAAACAATAAACTGAAATCTACTATACATCAAGTTGTAAATCCACCAAGAGAATTATGGGGAACATCACGTTTTTCTATTCCGTTTTTTATGCATCCGATAAGCGAAATGCCTTTAAACTGTTTAGATAATTGTGTTACGGAAGAAAATCCTAAACTTTATGACGATATAACGGCAGGTGAATTTTTAACCGAACGTTTAATTGAATTAGGTTTGATAAAGAAATAAAAAAACAGGCTGACGAATGTCAGCCTGTTCTCTTTTAAAAAATACCGCTTAACCTCAATAAATTAGCACGCATATTAATTTAATTTATATTTGATGTTTAATTTATTACCATGTTTAAAAAGCATCAACAAACCGCAATAGTTTTAGTAGTTTCCATTTTATTTTTTGGAATACCATTTATAACATCGCCCGATTTACAAAATAACCCTTCGTTTTTTAGTTCGCTTATTTTCTACAAACGCTGTATAGAAACTCTAATAATTGTAGTTTATTTTTACCTGAACTATTTCCTGTTTGTTCCTTACTTCTATCATAAAAAAAAATATATTCTATTTATTGTAGTGTCTGTTTTTTTCTTGCTAATTGCGGTTAAACTTCCCGATTTAATCATTACAAACGAACAAATTCATTGTGCATTAACCGCTCAAAATCCTGATTATAAAGGAAGAGGTCCACGACCGGAAATGCCTTTTTTTATGGAATTTTTAATCGATAAAAATGCGTATCAATTTTATCTGGCGTTATCAATCGGTATTCTGTTGAAGACCAATCAATACATAAACGGCATGCAACAGGATATGCTTAAAAGCGAAGTTTCGTATTTAAAAGCACAGATTAATCCTCATTTTTTATTCAATACGTTGAATTCTTTGTACGCTCTATCTTTGGTAAAATCAGACGATGCACCGAATGCGATTTTAAAATTATCGTCGATTATGCGTTATGTGGTAACCGAAAGCTCAAAAGAAAAAGTATCATTAAAAAGTGAATTAGATTATATTTCTGATTATATCGATTTGCAAAAATTGCGTTTAACAATGAATACACAAATCGATTATAAAATTTTCGGATCTGTTGAAAATCAAACAATTGCTCCACTACTTTTTATTCCAATTATTGAAAATTGTTTTAAATATGGTGTGAATCAAACAGAAAATGTGGTTATTAAAATTCATATTTCGGTAGATAATAATGAGATTTTGTTGAAAACTTTCAATAAAAAAGTGGCAAAAAATATCAGCGAATTAGAAAAAACCGAAACAGGAATTATTAATACTCAAAAACGCTTGGATATTCTGTATCTTAACAAGTACAAATTGAACATTGAAAACACCGATACTGATTACAAAGTGCAACTAAAAATAAATTTAAAATGATAAAAGCAATTGCAATTGACGATGAACCGCTGGCTTTAACAATTTTGGAGCATTTATGCAGCAAGAATACCGATGTTATTTTAGATAAAACGTTTACATCGCAACAAGAAGCATTGAATTATTTGGAGAAATTTCCGGTTGATTTGATTTTTTTGGATATTCAGATGCCTGAAAATGACGGAGTATCTTTTTATAAATCGCTACAAAACAAACCATTGGTAATATTTACAACCGCTTTTGACAGTTATGCCGTAGAAGGTTTTAACGTAAACGCCGTTGATTATCTGCTAAAACCAATTGCTTACGAACGATTTGAAACTGCTGTTGAAAAAGTAAAAAGACTAAAACAATTGCCTGTTTCTGGTGTGGAAGATCCTTTTATATTGATACGTGCCGATTATAAATTGAACAAAATCTATCTGAAAAATATCTTGTTTATTGAGGGTTTAGATGATTATATTAAGATTCATATCGAAGGTAAAAGTAAAATTGTTGCTCGCATGTCTATGAAAAATATTATGGAACAATTACCGCTATCAGATTTTATCCGCATTCATCGTTCGTTTATTATTCCTGTGCAAAGAATTACATCGGTTCAAAGTAAATTTATCTTTATAAATGAACAAGAATTTCCTGTGGGCGATACTTACAAAACCAGTGTTTTACAGCTTTTAACCGACAAAAAAATGTAATTAACCGATAAACATAAAAAAAAATTAAATACACTTGCAGAATAAAAAAAACGTTGTACATTTGTACTATAACTCATCTACTACAGGACAAGTAATTAGAATGTTTTAGAATTTTTGAGTTTTTCATAAGTGTTTTTTTTGGTTATTAAAGTGGGTTTATCTCGGTAAACCCACTTTTTTTATTTGCTATTTTCAGCCAGATAACGTTCGGTAATAAAATCGATATCTTTGATTGATTTACGCATCCAATCTATTTTTTTTGCTAAAAGTTCTTCTTCTGAAAGTTTCCAGTTTAATGTTGAATTACGCAATTTATTGGTAATGCTGTTAATCACAATGGCAGCCGAAACCGAAATATTCAAACTTTCTGTAAAACCATACATCGGAATTTTAATATAAGCATCTGCCTGATCCATAATTTCTTGAGATAATCCATTTTTTTCTGTTCCAAAAAATATCGCAGACGGTTTGCTAATATCAAAATCATCTAACGTATGAGCATCGGCATGCGGAGTTGTTGCTACAATCTGGTAACCTTGATTTTTCAAGCTGTCCAAACAATTCTGTGTAGATGAATGTCGGTAAATATCAACCCACTTTTCAGCTCCCAACGCAATTTCCTTATCAATTGTTTTGCTGAATTTTTGCTCAATCATGTGCAAATCATGAATACCAAAAACCTCGCAACTTCTCACTACCGCACTTGTATTATGCAGCTGATATACATCTTCCACGGCAATACAAAAATGCTTGGTTCTATTTTCTAAAACTTCATCAAACTTTAATTTTCTGTTTTCGGTAATAAAATCTTCCAAATATTTTCTGTAATCTTCACTTTTATATAATTCTGATAAATTCATTGCTTTTATTTAATTTAGTAGCAAAGATACTATTTGCATATACAATGAAAAATTTAGTTTTTTTAACAGGTGCAGGAATTTCGGCAGAAAGCGGCATAAAAACCTTTAGAGATACCGATGGTTTGTGGGAAGGACATGATATTATGGAAGTTGCCAGTTTTGATGGTTTTGAGAAAAACCCGGCATTGGTTTTAGATTTTTACAATCAAAGAAGAAAGCAGTTATTGGAAGTTCAACCCAACAAAGCTCATGAAATAATTGCCGATTTACAGCAACATTTCAACGTAACCGTTATCACTCAAAATGTAGATGATCTGCATGAACGCGCAGGCAGTGATAAGATTATTCATTTACATGGTGAACTTTTAAAAGCACGCAGTGTTGTTAATGAAGATTTGATTTACGATTGGAAAACCGATATTTTAGAGGGAACAATAAACGATAAAAACCAGCAATTACGTCCGCATATTGTGTGGTTTGGTGAAGCAGTTCCGGAAATTGAAAACGCTGTAAAAATCATTGAAAAAGCTGATATTATTGTTATTGTAGGAACATCTTTGCAAGTATATCCTGCAGCAGGTTTGATAGATTATGCTGACAAAGCACAACACTTTTTTTATATTGATTTGAAACCTGCTGAGACCAGTTATTTTAGAAAGAAGATAAAAGTGATTCCTAAAAAAGCATCAGAAGGAATGATTGAGTTACAGAAATTACTTAAAGATTTATAAACCGTTTTGTAAAAATAGTTGCGGATAATCGGTTGTAATGCAATCAATTTCTTGTAAAAGAAAATCTTTTGCAATTTCTAAATTATTAACCGTCCACGAGTTTGTTTTTAAGTTTAAATCTTTAAATTCTTTGATGATGTTTTTATCAGCTAAAAGCAAATTGTAGTTATAATCCATTCCGCTTAAGCCGCTTTTTAAAATTTCACTGGCAGTTTTATCTCCTTCTAAATAATGAACAAAAAAAGCAGGAAGTTTGTTTTTAAGATACACAGCCGAATCAAAATCAAACAAAATAAATTCTAAATTTTCAGGATTTGCGTTGGTTGGAAGTTCATTTATAATAACATCAATCAATAGTTTAGTTCGATTTGTTCCACCGATTTCAGAAGTTTTAACTTCAAGAATTAGTTTGGTTTCTGTTTGATTCAATCCTTCAGAATAGAAATCATTCAAAGTAGGAAGCTTCTCTCCATTTGAAAGTTCTTTAATTAATAAATCATTGTAATTAGTAGTTTCAATATTCAAACCAAAAAAATCAGCATCATGATTCACAACCACAATAAGATCTTTCGTTAAATGAACATCGAACTCTGTTCCGAAACATTTCAGTTCGATCGCCTTTTTTAATGAAGCTACGGAATTTTGTGGCAGATTAAATTCTTTCCAAGCGCCACGATGTGCAATGATTTTATTTTTCATACAGCTGAAAAATTAACTATCTTTTTCTGTTTTCGATTGCTTACTCGATTCTTTTTCCAAATCATCTTTTAGTTCATCCATAAGCGAATGTTTCCAAAGTTTTGTACCTGTCATATACGCTACTTTGCTAATTAAAAAACCAGCAACGGGTGAAGTAATCAACAGAAAAAACATAATTGCAATTGCCTTGGTTGTCACCGAAAAATCTGAAAAATACAGAACCGCTGCAATTAAAATACAACCGATTCCTAAAGTTGCAGCTTTTATTGTTACGGATAACCGTGAGTAAAAATCGGGCATTTTAAATACACCAAACGAAGCAATCAGAATAAAAATAGCTCCTAAAGTGCTTAAAATCATTATTAAAATATCATTCATCTCTTTTTCGTTTAAATATGTAATACGAAAATGCTACGGTACTTAAAAAGGCAATCAGCGCCATAATCATGGCTTCTTCTAAAAACATAGGATTGTTTACAACAATACTAAAAAGCGTTATAAATGCAACACCTACGGTAATAAGTAAATCTAGAGCCACTACCCTATCAACCACCTGCGGACCCTTTATAAATCGGAGAATTATAAAAAAAACTGCCAGACAAATAATGGGCATTACAACATAAGCTATATAATCTTCAACCGTCATATTATCGAAGTATTTCTAATAATTTTCTTTCAATTCTGTTACTTAACGTGCTTTTGAACTCTTCTTTATTTGTAAGATACATTACGTGAATGTACATGAATTTCTTGTCTTTAGAAAGATCCACCACAACAGTTCCAGGCGTTAATGCAATCATATTTGCCAACATGGTAATTTCGAAATCTGTTTTTGCATCCATTTCATATTTAACAATTCCGGGTTTCATGTTGTAATTTGGCGTGACAACATCTTTCATAACTTCGAAATTGGCTTTTAGCAAGTCGTAAAAAAACAAAAATATAAAGGCAAAAATTTTAGGAACTCGGTAAAAATACTCCGTATTGGCTCTTATCGATCGATTTACCATCCATAAGATAAAGAAACCCAAGGTGTATCCAAAAACAAAATTTGCATAGTCGAGCTGTCCGGTAAGTGCCACCCAAACAAATGTAAGTAATATGTTTAATAAGAAATTTTGTAACATAATTATTCTTTTGAACCTAATACGTTATTGATATAAATTTCGGGACGTTTCATTTCGTAAGCGGCTTTTTCTGATAGTTTTATAAAACTATTAGCGTTTAATCCTATGAATAAAGATACAGCTGCCAAGCCGACTATTGGTGCTATTAATGCAATTTTTCCTGATAATGAAAATGGTGCAAAATGATCGATTTCTTCTGTGATTGGTTTTGGGGATATTTTCCAGAAAGCTTCAGACCAAATACGGACAATAACAAAAAGGGTTACGAAACTCGCTACGATTAATCCAGCCAGCAATACATAGTTTTCTTGTTTGAACGATTCCTGAAACAATAGAATTTTTGGCCAGAAACCTGATAAAGGCGGAATTCCAATCAAAGAAAAGAATACCAAAGCTACTACGAATGAAAATTTCGGATAATCTTTCAGTAAGCTTCCTAAACGAGTAATATCAACCGTTTCACGCATTTTTAGAATCACACCTGATATCATAAACACGTTACTTTTTACAATTACATCGTGAATCAGATAAAAAACAAGTGCCACAAAAGCTAATTCGGTATTTAAGCCTAATCCTGCAATCAAATATCCGATATGACAAATAATCAAATACGATAAAATTCTGCGTATACTTCGTTTGTTAATTGTTCCTAAAGCACCTGTAATCAATGTTAGAACAGCGATTATTGAAAATAATGTCAGTGTAAAATAATCGGGTTGAAAAATTACAGTGAATACGCGCAACATAGCGTAAATTCCCATTTTTGTAAGCAATCCGCCAAATATTGCTGCAATTGCCGATGGCGGTGTATGATAAGCCGATGGCAACCAAAAATACAATGGAAATACCGCTGATTTAATTCCAAAACCGACAAAAAACAACAGCGAAGTTACTGTAACCAAGCCTTTATTTTCAACCAAGGTAATTTTATTGGCTATATCTGCAATGTTCAATGTTCCTGTAATTCCGTACAAAACCGCGATTGCAGTAAGAAATATTACCGATGCCAGCATGTTCATGGTTACGTATTTTATCGCGCCTTCCATCTGCATTTTTTTTCCACCAACTGTCATAAGAATAAAAGACGAAATAATTACTACTTCAAACCAAACGTACATGTTAAAGATATCCCCGGTAAGAAATGCGCCTAAAAGTCCCATTATTAAAAAATGGAAAATAAAAAAGTAGCCGTATTTAATTCTGCTGACGTTTAAACTTGCAGTTGAGTAAATTCCAACAGCCAATGAAACCAACGCCGTTAAAAGAACCATGATGGCACTTAATGTATCTGATATAAACGTAATACCAAATGGTGCCTGCCAACCGCCCAACTGTAAGGTTAAATATCCTTGAGACAAAGTCATTTCGAACAAACGCAAACACAGCAGAAATGCAACGCTGTTACCAACAATGCTTATTATTTTCTGGATCAGAACTTTCTGCCAGAAAAATAACAACACAATTGCGGTAAACATGTGCATTAAAATTGGTGCCAGTATAAAGTTTGTTGTCATATATCTAAATCTTGAATATTTAAAGAATCCAAATCATCTGATCCTGTTGTTGTGTACACTCTTTTTAACAGTACAATTGCAAATGCCGTTAATGCAAAACTTATTACAATTGCGGTTAGTATTAATGCCTGTGGAACCGGATCTGCATAAACTTCTAAAAACTTACTGTTTTCGGGTCTGATAATCGGGGCTTTACCTTTAGTTAATCCGCCCATTAAAAAGATCAGAATATTTGCTCCATTTCCTAATAACAGTAAGCCCATAAGCAGTTTTACCATGCTTCGGCGAAACATCATATATATACCGGCAGAATAAAAGGCGCCGACTAAAATCACTAATAATAATTCCATTTATGTATTTTCTGAAATTGTAAATAAAATTGTTAAAACCACACCTATCACGACCATGTAAACGCCTATATCGAATATCAATGCCGATCCAAATGCACCAATTGCCACTACATTATCGGCAAACCATACGCCACTCATAAACGGATATCCCAATAATGCAGGCAACATTCCGCTAAAAAAACAAAGCATTAATCCTGTAGGTATCACGAAAAACGGCTTTATGCTGAACATTTTTACAGTTTGTGTGGGACTGTAAGCAAATGAATGCAGTACAAAAGCGATAGATGCTACCAAGCCACCGACAAAACCGCCGCCAGGAAGGTAATGTCCGCGTATCAACAAAAAAATCGAGAACAAAATCAACAACGGTAATAAGTAATTTGTTGATGTTCGTAAGATTGTTTTGTCTAATCTTTCATTATTCCGATTTTTCTCCATCTTGCGTCTTATATTTTAAAATACTGTAAACTCCCACTGCAGCAATCGATAGCACAATTGTTTCAATCATAGTATCAAACCCACGAAAATCGACCAAAATAACATTTACCACATTTTTACCTTTCGCCAAAATATAAGCGTTATCGGCATAAAATTTACTTACACTTTTATCTGCCGGAGAAACCAATGCCTGTAAGGTAATCAACGAAATCAATATTCCGAAACATACCGAAATCACTCCATCTCTGAACTGAATTTTTTTATTTGTAAACTTTAAAAATGGCGGTAATTTGAATAAAACCAATACAAATAAGACAACAGTTAAGGTATCAATTGCAAACTGCGTCATTGCCAAATCGGGTGCGCCATAAAAAACGAAAATCAAACAGATTGAATATCCAATTACACCCAAAGCAGCGATTGAAGTTAGTCTGGATGTGGTGCTTGTAATAAAATAAATCGCGATAATCGTGATTACAAAAACCGTGAATTCATAAATTCTAAAAGCAGATAAATCTTCGGTATTTACACGCAACGGAACATCGGCAAACAGTTTGTAACCTACAATTCCCGTAAAAAAGATCACGATAAACATGATGTACACCCTTAAATATCCGTTATGGAAAAAACGTGTATATCTAAATGCAAACCAACGAATGCCTAATGCAATACTTGTAAGAATTGTTTGTGGCGAAAAATCGTCCAAGCCTTTTAATCGACTTTCGTTTCTGCTTGATGGTTTTATTACGAAATAGAGTAAAATTCCCAATACAATCGTGATAGCACTTAACAATAATACCAGGTTAAAACCGTGCCATAACGATAAATACATTTGGGTTGATGTTCCTAAAACCGAAATTGTTGCCGATTTTAATATGGATTGATCTATTATTGATGGAACGATACCAAAAAGCAGCGTTAACGCACTCAACAAAACCGGTGGAAACCATAAATAGAAATTCGGCTTTTTGATCTTTTCAAACTCTTTCGGAAGTTTTCCAAAAAACGGTCGAATTCCAGCTAAAAATCCTGATGATGTTAGAAAGATATTTGTCAGTAAAGCAATTCCTGTCAAAACAAAAACAGTTTCCTGTGTCCAGATTCCATCAGTAGATACGCCGTAAATCAGTTCTTTACTTAAAAAACCAAAAGTAAAAGGAATTCCTGCACTTGATAATGCGGCAATAAAACCTGCAATTGCAATTATGGGCATAACTTTACGAAGTCCTCTTAAAACCGATAAATCTCTGGTGTGTGTTGCGTGATCTACAATTCCCGTAATTAAGAATAACGTTGCTTTGTAAAGCGCATGAACCAAAATAAATGTGCAAGCTGCGTACAAAGCTGTTTCGGTTCCAATTCCGATCAAAAAAACGATAATTCCTAACGCCGAAATGGTAGAATATGCCAGCAAACCTTTCATATCTTTATGAAAAACACTCAATACCGCTCCCATTACCATTGTAATTCCGCCAACAATCATTAAGGTATTATTCCAAACAGTATCGCCACCCAAAATTGGAGAAAAACGTGCTAAAATGTAAATTCCTGCTTTAACCATGGTTGCAGAATGCAGATAAGCAGAAACCGGAGTTGGTGCTTTCATTGCGCCCGGAAGCCAGAAATGAAAGGGAAATTGTGCCGATTTTGTGAACGCACCCGCAAAAAGAAGGAAAATTATAATGTAGTAATACTGGTTGTTTAGCAATACATCGGGATATGCAAGAAGTTCGTTTAAAGAATACGTTCCTGCAACAATACCAATTAAAGCAAACGATGCCAACATAAAAAAACCGCCCAAACCGGTTAAACCCAATGCCCACATAGCACTTTTTCGCGATGCTTCCTGATCGGTGTTGTATCCAATCAAGAAAAACGAACTGATACTTGTAAGTTCCCAAAAAACAAACAGCGTAATTAAATTATCTGACAATACCACGCCGAGCATGGCACCCATAAACAAGGTTAAGTAACAATAAAAGCGGTGAATGTTTTCGTCTCTCTTAAGATATTCCGCTGCATACAAGTAAATTAATGTACCAATACCGGTAATCATTAGCCCGAAAAGCATGGAAAGACCATCAATTTTAAAATCTAACGAAATTCCTAAAGACGGAATCCATTCATTTTTAAATAATATTGATTTAGTTCCCTGATAAACAGATGGTAAATATGTTAGTAAGTAAAGGAATAATAGAAGTGGAACAACACATATAAATTTAAAAAACCTTAAAAACTTTTGCGGCTTTAAAAACAACATCAAAAAGGCTAACAAAAAGGTTACAATGATCGGTAAAAGCATAAAATGTGTAGTTTAGTCCTTTCTCTATATCTTAAATTATATCGATTTTTGCTAAAATAAGAAAAATAAGTCATTTAATGAAATTTAATCTTCATTAAGCGAACAAGAAAGGAGGTAATTATTCAACATAAAAATTGGCGTCGTACAGTGAAAATCCAATTGTCTTTAAAAACATTGGATGACGAAACAAAAAAGAGGAAACGATAGGAAACATAAAAATTACG
>Ga0256908_1000358_pt1 | contig 19719 bp, 23 predicted proteins | sample MC6MC0761MT_FD_186331 | JGI IMG/M metagenome (GOLD analysis project Ga0256908, IMG submission 186331) | Metatranscriptome of enriched soil aggregate microbial communities from Iowa State University, Ames, United States - MC6-MC0761-MT... | ecosystem: Environmental > Terrestrial > Soil >... | reverse complement strand
TAACAAAATACTAAATATACAAAAACGGGCTTCTTTTCAGAATTACCCGTTTGTTTCTGCTTGGATTAATTTACCAATAACCATGCGGCTGCAATAGTCAACAAAGTCCCTGAACCACCATCAATCCATTTTTGCTTACGCTCATTGATGTGCTGCTTTTTGGTCAATTGAGCAATCAAAAGACTCAAACCACAATACACCAAGAAAATCAAAGCAATAAAAATTGCTGACAAAGCCAAGCCTTGAAACACGGTGTTGCCTGATTTATCGATAAATTGTGGCAAAATCGCAAAATAGATCAACATGCCTTTTGGATTCAACAATGCCGTAACAAAGCCTTTGCGAATAGGATTTGAAACTGCTTTCTGTTCAATACGTAATGCCTTTGGGCTAAATACTGATTTAATCAAATGAAATGCCAAATACAATAAATAGGCGATCCCCAAATATCGAATCGTCTCAAACAATACTGGGAATGAAACAATAATTGCAGCAATTCCAAGCGCAACCAGAATCGAATGAACCAGATAGCCAGAACAAATACCGATTGTCGCCATCATGCCTGCTTTCGCATCTTTACCTATCACTTGTGACAGGATAAATAACATATCTGGTCCTGGTGTGAAAATTAACGGAAGTACCGTTAAGGCAAAAAGTACAAATACAGACATCTCTTTTCCCTTTCTGAAGTTTGAGTGCGAGAAGAAAACAGTATCTTTTAAAATGCTTAAAATAGGATTTCAAATATTCTATAATAATGATTATTTTTCGAATTAAATTCTAATTTATGAAAATTTCATCTAAGACTATTCTAATCAAACTAGATCGTATTGATAAAAATATCATTCGGGCTTTACAAGCCAATGGCCGAATCCAAAATAATGATTTGGCTCGTGAGATTGGGCTCTCGCCCTCATCATGTCTGAGACGAATTCGACTCTTAGAAGAAGCTAAAGTCATCCAAAACTATACAACAGTGGTGGATCCACAAAAAATTGGATTTCAATTGATACTATTCTCAAGAATCTGGCTGTTAGGACAAGATGCTGAAACCATTGATACCTTTATTGAAGCAATGAAAGAACTGCCTCAGGTCATGGAGTGTTATATTATTCTGGGTGAATGTGATGCGATGTTAAAAGTGGTCGTCCCCGATTTAGAAAGCTACCGTAAATTTCAGTCGACACATTTGACCAAGAAGAATGGTATTACCAGTGTAAAAACCGATGTCCCAAGTCAAATCATTAAACAAAGCTTTCAGCTACCTCTTGAAGATTTATAATTCAAAAATACGCATTAGGTGAATATGAAAACATTTACTCCCCCCGTTCAATTAGAAACACCTAGACTTATTCTTAGACAATGGCAAGTTCGTGATTTTGATGTTTTTGCAGATTTAAATGCTGATCCAGATGTTATGCGGTATTTTCCAGCGGCCTTGTCAAAAAATGAAAGTGACCTTTTGGCAGGTCGATTTCAAGACACAATTACTGAATATGGTTGGGGATTTTGGGCGGTTGAGTTAAAAGAAAATCAGCAATTTATCGGTTTTGTGGGTCTAGCCAATCAAGCGGAAAAATTTACTTTCTCTCCTTGTGTTGAAATTGGTTGGCGCTTGGCACAGCAATATTGGCATCAAGGTTATGCAACGGAAGCCGCTCAGCAATGTTTAAAGTTTGCATTTGAAAAATTGGCTTTGGAACAGGTTGTTTCGTTCACAACTGTACTGAATCAAGCTTCGGAAAAAGTAATGCAACGACTTGGTATGGATTATGTCGAGAACTTTATGCATCCCGTTTTAGACAAAAACCATGCTTTGGCTGAACATGTACTTTACCGTATACAAAATCCAAAGCTGTAACGCTGGTCAATATGCGGATTATCTTAGACGATGTAAAATTATATATCATAGGTGAAAATTTGACTGAGGCAATACGCTAAAAATTCTCCCCTCTTCTACTTAAGTAGTGCTTTAATCAGGATATTCAATAAAAATGATTTATGAATTATGTACAGATCGTCTTTTACTTCGACAATGGCAAGCTTCTGATTACGATGCATTTGCAAAAATCACAGCAAACCCTGAAGTGATGCAATTTTTCCCAAAAATTTTAAATCGTGAGCAAAGTGACGAACTGGCAAATCAGATTAAATATTTAATCGAAATCAAAGGCTGGGGACTTTGGGCTGTTGAATTGATTGAAACCCAAGAATTTATTGGATGTGTGGGACTACATCAACAACCCTCAAAATTTGAATTTTCACCATGTATAGAAATCGGCTGGCGGCTTGATCCAAAATTTTGGAATAAAGGCTATGCAACTGAGGCAGCTCAAGCTTGTCTAAGATTTGCATTTGAAGAACTGAATTTTCAAGAAATTGTTGCATTTACATCTAAACATAATTTTGCGTCGCAAAATGTCATGAAAAAAATTGGAATGAGCTTTTCTCATGACTTTCTGCATCCTGATTTTGATGAGCACCATCCACTACATGAAGAGAAGCTCTATCGAATCCAAAAACAAGATTTTCAATTTGAGTATTGAACTATTTCGCCATGCTTGCTAAAAAATCACGATGAATATGGCTTAAATCAATCAAATCTTGATTTTTGAGCTCCAGCACTTGCCAAATCTCAATAAAGTCTTCTTTTAAATCAATATGATTAGACACTGTTTGGGCCGCTTGCCATTGTTGGTCTGATATCCATAAATAGGTCTGATTAGTTGCTGTATTTACAGCTTGAACTTTACCCTCAGCATTGATACCCAATACTTTTCCTTCTTGCGGTAACGTTGCCTCAATTTTGGGAAGGCTGAATTCTACAAAATGTTTAATTTGACGTAAGCCATAGCCCTTAAAAATTTCTTTTTGAGCGTCAGTCAGTTGCTTATATTTTTGTTCAAGTTCAGGGATCATTGAAAGACCTAATTTTTCTGCAAAATTGAATCAATAGAAATGTATTGAATAAATAAGAAACCTAGATATACATGAGAGCATTTTTAAAAACAATTATCTATTCGACTTTTTTCTGTGCTAAATGTGTTTAAGCGCTGTGCATTTTATCAAAAACTAACAGTACTTCTCAGCAGGTCTATTCATTACAAAATACAAAGATCAACGCTTAATAAAGCCTTATATGCAAGGTCAATCTTTTATTTTCGATGCAGCAGCTCTTGGATGCGCTTGATCATAGACTTGTGCCAGATGATCAAAATCGACATGGGTATAAATTTGTGTCGTGGTTAAATTGCTATGTCCTAGCATTTCTTGCACTGCACGCAGATCTCCACTATTGGATAACATATGACTGGCAAAACAGTGGCGCAATAAATGTGGGTGTAAATCAACATTTACCCCTGCACGTAGTGCTTGATATTTGACTCGATTTTCAATCTGACGTGGGGTAATACTTGTGCCGCGTTGGGTAATAAATACCAAAGACTCAGGGCTAAACTCCCCCTGCCAGATTCGATAAATTTTTAACCATTCAATCAGACTCTCTCTCGCTTTAGAGCCAAAAGGTACAATTCGAGTTTTATTCCCCTTACCCGTGATACGCAATAAATGGCGGGTAAAATCAATATCCCGTATAGTTAAACTTTGCACTTCCGCCAAGCGTAAGCCACTGGAATAGAGCAATTCCAGAATAGCTTTATCTCGTAACCACAACTGCTTTTCTCCAGGCTTTTCAGGCTCGGGCTGATCCATAATCTGATTGACCGTTTCAATATCAATCATCCCTGGTAATGGTCGAGCTTGCCGCTTTATCTGAAAATCATCAGCTGCATTGATTTCTAAATAACCACCCTGTTTAGCCCACTTCATAAACTGACGAATTGAAGTTAAATGCCGTTGTAAACTACTGGTCGAAAGCTGATCTTTTTCGACACGATAAGCCACATACTCTCTTAAATCAGTAGCTTCGACTTGTTTTAACTCCATCTGCTTGTCATAGCAAAAGTCAATAAAGTTAGCCACATCTCGGAAATAAGCTTCTAAGGTATGTACCGATTGATTCTGTATTTTCCGATCCTTAATCCACATCGAGAGCAATTGCATTGCACCGTATTGCATAAGCTCTCCTTTGATCAAAATAGCAAATGATATAACCTGATTGAAAAATATCAGTCTTGTAAAACTGTATACACCACACCATTGATGACTTCTGCCATCTTATTTAAATTGAGTTTTTCAACAGTATCGTCTTGGGTATGATAATGCTTATTTCTAAAAAAAGCCGTATCTGTGATCATAATAGCAGGTATATCGAAAAGCCAATAATTCAAATGATCTGAGAAATCCACGCCTTGTACAAATGATGGCGCTATCAATCTTTGACAATCAAGGCGTTTTAACGCTTTCATGGCATCACAATATTTTTCACCCAATCCACGTGAAGTGAAATTACTCACTGCGCCAATAAAATTTCCATGTTTGGGATAAAACAGAGCTAATCCGGATGGATAATCCTGAACATTTTTATGGTCAAAATATCCAATCATTTCCAAAATATACACCGCTTGAATTTGATCTTTTTGTTTTAAAATGGATTGTGCGTGAATATAACTCCCCATATGTTCTGTACGGAAATACGGAGGTTCTTCCAAAGTATAAAAGACAAAATCAACATTCTGTTTAAGATTGGCTTTATTAACTGCCAAAATTCGCGCTGTCTCAATCAGCCCCACCACACCAGAAGCATTATCATCAGCACCTTTGAAATTCCCATAAACATCATAATGGGCACCAAGAATCACTTTTTTGGCGTGCCCCATTTGTAAGTGACATATTACATTTCGATAAGTTTTGCCTTTGACTTGATAAGGCTGGTATTCACAAGGAATCGCAAACTGTTCAAGTTGTTGTTTAATGAAAGCCGCAACTCGATCGAGCTCTTGAATATTTTGATAATTTCGAAACGCTTGTGGGTGAATCACTTGTTGTAAATAACTGTTTAAACGATCAGGTTCAGCTTGCTGATCATAGCGTTGTTCTGCGGCTACACTCCATGTTGAAAGCACACAGCTGAGCAATATAATGAAAAGATAATTTAAATTTAAAAAATTTGGATAACCTATTTGCATGTATAAATCCAATTTAAAAGCGTGTTGGTATAGCTATAATTTAAAAAAACAGCAGTTAGACATTCAGTTCTTGTTGTACGCCTGAGAATAACCAATATCGCGCTATAATGATGCAATTACCACGTTAGAAATTGTTAATATGAAAATCCGTATTCTGACCATTGGTCAAAAAATGCCTGCTTGGGTATTAACTGGTTTTGAAGATTACTTCAAAAGAATCCAACCTTTTGTACAGACGCAAATTATTGAACTCCCGATGGCAAAGCGTGGCAAAAATGATTCAGAAGCAGATATTTTAAAATATCGCCAAATTGAGGGTGATAGTATTCTCAGCCAACTGAAACACAATGAAGTATTGATTGCACTTGAAGTAGGCGGACGTGAATTTAGTACTGAAAAGCTGGCTGAAACCATGAAAGGCTGGATGCTTGAAGGTAATGATGTTGCACTGGCCATTGGCGGACCAGATGGGCATTCTGAAGCCGTGCGAAAAGCTGCTGCTTGGCACTGGTCACTGTCAAAACTAACTCTGCCCCATCCATTGGTTCGGGTTATGCTGATTGAACAACTTTATCGTGCGATGAGTATTAATCATAATCATCCGTATCATCGTGCAGGCTAGTCATGTAATTGGGCAAAAGTTGCAATGATGAAACAGTCTGTTGAAATAAAAGGCTTATTGAGAGCATACATTTTAGCTAGAATGGGCAATTCACGCTGTATTTAAAGATCATTTAGGCACAAAGATATGAACTTACAAACACTCCCAGGTTTATTCATTTCACATGGCTCTCCCATGCTTGCGCTAGATCCTGAACAAGTCGGTCCTGCTCTACATCGTCTTGGTCTAAATTTGCCAAAACCACAAGCCATCGTGGTGATGTCTGCCCATTGGGAAAGTGAGGCTTTAGAAGTCAATACAGGTGTACGCCCTGAAACATGGCATGACTTTCGTGGTTTTCCTCAAGCGCTGTATGAGATTCGCTATCCCGCACCAGGAAATCCTGAATTAGCGGAAGAAATTTTGCATCTCTTGGCTGAAGCACATCTTCCTGCACATGCAAATAGTACTCGACCACGTGATCATGGCGTATGGATGCCTTTATTACATATGTATCCTGAGGCAGATATTCCAGTCATTGAAATTTCTTTACCTATGAATATGCATGCTGATCAAATCTACCAAATTGGTCAAGCACTTGCCCCACTCCGTGAAAAACAAATTTTATTGATTGGTTCAGGTAGCATCACTCACAATTTAAGAGAATTGTCATGGAACGGCAAAGATGAGAATGTCCCGGAATGGGCATCTACATTTAGAAATTATGTGGTGAGCAAACTCAATCATAGTAATTATGATGCTGTATTGGAATGGGATAGCATTCCTTATCTACAGAAGAATCACCCAACACTTGAACACTTTGCACCTCTGTTCTTTGCAATGGGCACTGGTCACCGCTTTAGTATTGTCCACAGTAGTTTTTCAATGGGTGCGCTAGGTATGGATATTTATCGTTTTGACTAAAGAACCTAATTGATCAAAATTTAGTTGGAATAATAAAAATTTGTTAATTATTGTTTAACTTTTAGTTATATGGATACATATTGAAACCGAATTAATAAATTGTATCCATATCTTTTAGTGTTTCATGGTTTATCCTATGCATAGTTTTTTAAAACGTGAATAGAATATGAAATTCAAATATTTAGCATTAGCTGTACTTCCTTTAGCCCTCGCGGCTTGCCAATCTGGCGATATTCAAAAATTGGGTGATACCGCAGTGAAAGTATTACAACAACAAGGTAATGCAGAGCAAACATTAAATGCTTATCAATGGTCTTATCAACCAGCAGATACCAAGCAACCCATCGTACTTAACTTTGCAGACCAACGTTTAAATGTTGCAACTGGCTGTAACCGACTAATGACAAGTGCTAAAGTTGAGAATGGTTTATTAGTAACAGGAAATATCGCCTCAACAAACATGATGTGTTCCCCTGAATTAATGAAACAGGAAAGTTTTGCTGCGGCATTGTTCCAATCGAATAAAACAGCATTTGTACTTGATACAGCAAATACTGAAAACCCAACGCTTACCTTGGTAAATGCGACAGGCGGTAAAGTTGTATTTACTGGTAAAATGACACCTGAAACTAAATACCAAAGCCAAGGTGAAACAATTTTCTTAGAAATCAGCCCAGAAACCAAAGAATGTTCTGCTGGTGTAAGAAAAATGCAGTGCTTACAAGTACGCGAAATCAAATATGCTGATAATGGTGTAAAAACGCAAGTAGATAAAGATTGGACATATTTCTATGACGATATCGAAGGCTTTACTCATAGCCCTGCTGAACGTCAAGTGGTTCGTGTAAAACGTTATGAGATTAAAAACCCAGCGGCTGATCAGTCTAAATACGCTTATGTCCAAGACATGATTATCGAACGTGAAACTTTAAAATAATTGTATAGAAAAGCTGAAGTTCAACTTCAGCTTTTCATTTTAGCTACTTATAAACATATAGATTTAATTCAGCTTCATGCTTTTTCAACCAGATAATCAAAACATTTCTACCTTAAGGTCTACCTTTTAATTTTAATCGATGCAAAGCCCCAAACACTGCACAATAGTTAAATAACAGTGAATTTAAACACTCCATAATAGAAACTTAAGCAATCAATAGTCATTGCATGAAAGCACATTTTTAATTTAGGAAGATCGATAAAGGTAAAACTATGAATCACAAATCAAGCATTTTACTGCTCTTACCGTTGCTCGTCATAGCATGTAGCGAAGAATCTACAACTCAAAAAGTTCCGACGCCTGCACATATAGAGACCCAAATTTCAAATACAACAGTTCAACCACAAATTATTTTTTTAGAAGTCAGTCCTGAAATTCGACCCTGTACTGGTGTTGCGCCACAAACCTGTTTTTTAGTCCGTGAATTGACAATAAGCGAAACTGGTCAAAAAAATTATAGCGAAAAAGAAGCGAGTTATTTTTATGATTCTATTGACGGCTTTACCCATAATTCAAAGTCTTATCAAATTATTAAGGTCAAGCGCACAGAAATTGTCAATCCGGCCGCTGATCAGTCTCAATACCAATATGAGCTCGATTCAGTTGTTGAAACGATTCCTAAAAAATAAGCTTGTCACTGTTTTAATTGCTCAGAAAAAACCGATGCAAAAGCATCGGTTTTAAGTTCAAAATCAAACAGAAATTAGAACACGCCTTGCGCCAACATTGCATCTGCAACTTTTACAAAACCAGCAATATTTGCACCATTTACATAGTTCACTGTGCCATCTGCTTGAGTACCATACTTCACACAGTTACGGTGAATTTCTTTCATAATCGCATGTAAGCGCTCATCCACTTCTTCAAATGTCCACCCCAAACGAATCGAATTTTGTGACATTTCAAGGCCAGAGGTGGCAACACCACCTGCATTAGACGCTTTACCTGGCGCATAAAGAATTTTTGCTTCTACAAATTTTTCTACAGCTTCTAGTGTTGAAGGCATATTGGCACCTTCAGCAACACAGATTACACCATTGGCAAGAAGTACATCTGCATCTTCTTCATTTAATTCATTTTGAGTTGCACATGGCAATGCAATATCACACTGAATTGACCAAGGGCGTTGACCTTCTAAATATTCAAAACCGTGTTTTGAAGCAAATTCAGAAATACGTCCACGTTTTACGTTCTTAAGTTCCATCACTTCGGCAAGAAGCTCATTGGTAAAGCCATTTTTTACATGTACCGTGCCATTTGAGTCAGACAATGAAACCACTTTCGCGCCTAAATAAATAGCTTTTTCTGCAGCAAACTGCGCAACGTTGCCCGAACCTGAAATCACCACAGTTTTATCTTTAAAGCTTTCACCGCGAGTTTTTAGCATTTCTTCAGCAAAATAAACTGTACCAAAACCAGTTGCTTCTGGGCGAGCCAAAGAACCACCAAATGATGAACCTTTACCCGTAAATACACACGAAGTGTCGTTACTGAGCTTTTTCATCATACCCGCCATGTAACCCACTTCACGGCCACCCACACCAATATCCCCTGCTGGAATATCAGTATTTGAACCTAGATGTCGGTATAGTTCGATGATTAATGCTTGGCAAAAACGCATGATCTCACCGTCTGACTTGCCTTTCGGATCAAAATCAGAACCACCTTTACCGCCACCCATTGGTAGAGTCGTCAAAGCATTTTTAAACGTTTGCTCAAAACCTAAAAATTTTAAAATAGAAAGGTTTACAGATGGGTGAAACCGCATGCCGCCTTTAAATGGACCAATAGCAGAATTATATTGAACACGAAAAGCACGGTTAACTTGAGTTTGGCCCTTGTCATCTACCCATGAAACCCGGAATTGAATCGCTCGTTCTGGCTCAACAAGACGTTCAAGCAAACCGTGCTCAGCATACTCTGGATTTTTCTCAATAAATGGCCACAAACTGGTCATAACTTCTTCCACAGCTTGTAAAAACTCTGGTTGATTTGGATCACGTGCTTTAACGTAATTTAAAAAGTCATTCAGGCTATTATATTTCAACGCTCATTCCTCAGCAGAAAATGATACAAAAAAGGTCAACCCTTTTAATAAAATGATAAATTTTGGCGCAAAGTATTTAATCCCTTTTGTATATAATCCACAACCTTTTTTCAAATGTTTTTTCAAATAATATTTAAATTCAATATGATAATTTCTAATCAACCCCAAATAAAATGTCAATTTGTTGGCGTTTTTAAACAAAAATTATTCAATATTTTGATCTAAATTAGCGCATGTTTAGCGCCAAATTAGAGCAAAGATTTTCACTGTAAAACATGCTAAAATTGCAAAATATTCTTCGCTTTTACCAAGTATTTGTTCATTTTTCTTTAAAGTTTTATTCACATGAATTCATCGCTTTCCTTCATTCAGCAAATAGATGCTATTTTGCCACAAACACAATGTGGACTCTGTGGTCACCGTGATGGGTGTCTACCTTATGCAAAATCTATTGTAGAAAAAGGTGAAGCAGCCAATAAATGTGTGCCAGGTGGGCAACCTGTTGCAGATGCGCTTGCTGATATACTCAATCGCAATAAACTCGTTGCTGAACCAAGTGTCTGGCCAATTCAAAGCGATGGCCGCCCACAACGCATGAAAGCTATTATTCGTGAAGATGAATGTATCGGTTGCACCAAATGCATCAGTGCTTGCCCTGTAGATGCCATTATTGGTTCTGGTAAACTAATGCATACCATACTTACAGATTTATGCACTGGGTGTGAACTATGTATTGCTCCTTGCCCAGTAGATTGCATCGATTTAGTTGAAGACATCCAGCCTATTCCAAATGACGAACAACGTTTCTTAGAACAAAATGACTTACGTGGTCGTTACTATGCCCATATTCAACGTGAAGAAAAGCTACGCATCCATCGTAAAGGCCCTGTGGTTCGTGCAGAAATCGACACTGAACTCTTTGCACAAATAACACAGCAAAGTCAGGCTTTACCTACAATTGAAATCAACCAACCCATAATAAAAAATCCAATTATTACAGATGCTAAAACCACCATTCAATTGGCTAAGCTGCGAACTCAAATTAAAAAATTAGAGAAACAATTGAGTGTTCGAGCAGATGAAAATAAGCAACATCAATTAAATGAATTGATTCAACAGTTATCTGTTTTGCAAGAGGATGCATCATGACTGTAAAGAATATGACCAAAAAGCAGATTCAGATTTTCTTTGAAAGATTACGCAAGCAACGCCCAAATCCGAAAACAGAACTCAATTACTCAAACCCATTTGAGTTGCTTGTTGCTGTTACTTTATCGGCTCAAGCCACAGATATAAGTGTCAACAAAGCCACTGATAAGTTATTTCCTGTCGCCAATACCCCTGAACAGATTTATGCATTGGGTGTAGACGGTTTAAAACAATATATTAAAACCATTGGTTTATATAATGCCAAAGCTGAAAATGTGATTAAAGCCTGTAAAATTCTGATTGAGAAGCACAATAGCCAAGTTCCAGATAATCGTGCTGATTTAGAGGCTTTACCCGGTGTAGGACGCAAAACTGCCAATGTTGTGCTGAATACCGCCTTTGGTCAGCCTACAATGGCTGTAGATACGCATATCTTCCGAGTTGGCAATCGTACTGGACTTGCTGTAGGAAAAAATGTACTTGAGGTCGAGCATCGTCTAATCAAAGTGATTCCAAAAGAATTTATTATAGACTCGCATCATTGGTTAATTTTACATGGGCGATATTGCTGTATTGCACGGAAACCGAAATGCCATGAATGTATTGTGTCAGATGTTTGTAATTGGCCTGATAAATATGAATTTGGCGCTGTACGCGAAGTCAAAACAAAGTAGCGAATAAACGAGAGATTTTAGCAAAGCATAATCATCATTTAATTAAAATCAGGCTTTGTCATTTTCCTGAGGAAGCTATTTTCTGAAGAAACAGCTAGCATCTTAAAATAGTTCTCAATCAAATCTGACTTAATACCTCTAAGGGCACCCAGCCAGACTGATCATCAGATAATCTGCTACACCAAATCCAGCCATTTAGTTGTTCTTCTCCAACCAATAGATCGCCATGATCTACATTGAGTTCTTTCGCTGTGTAATCTGCTATTGCATGGCCTTGATGCTTATTGATCCATTCAATGATTTGAGTAGCAACCCACCCCTCTAATCCATTGTCAACTGTGCAGAAATACCAATTGTCCCAATTCTCCGAGCCTTGATAGTTTTCGCCTATGTTCAGCAAAGTCCCCTTTGAAAAATGAATAAGCTCTAAATATTCGCTACGATGTTCTGTTATCGCAATCAATTTCATTTAGACAGTCTTCTTATAATATGAATGCTGTGAATTTAACATGTAGATGGATAAACAAAATACTTAGAATTAATTGCATACACATCTCAATCATAAAAATTCATCAGTTAAATTCATTAATTTGGAAGAATGAAGCGCGATGATAGATAAGGATGAATTTATCCTCAGCATTCATCTCCCTAATTATTTTACTTTTTATTTTCCAAATCTTTCTTTAACTTTTCAAGCCGTTTCCACTCTTCAGCCACCTGTGGATGCACTTGGTAATTACCTGATTTTCTCATTTCACGGCGTTGCTGAAGCTCTTCTTTTTGTGCTTTGCGTAGTAATTTAAAGCTCATATACAATAAGCCCAAAAGAAGCAATATACTCAAAATGACCAAGGCAATTAATACAAACTTCACTCTCTACGCCACTCTTGCAAAAAAAAGAGACCTAATATGAATCAGGTCTCTGTTATTGTCAAAGCTTAAAAAAATGCTTTGAATGCGGTCTTATTTATCTAAAATCGCAAATAAATCTTTTTGGACATCTTCTATTGGACGTAAACCGTTCAATTTATTATAAGTCGGTGCATTTTCCCCAGAAGCTGCACGCCCTTGATAGAAACCAACAAGCTGTTCAGTTTCATTATGATAAGAGCCTAAACGCTTACGAATCGTTGCTTCTTCGTCATCTGGACGTTGCACAAGATCTTCGCCAGTTTCATCATCTTTACCTTCCACTTTCGGTGGGTTATAAATCGTGTGATAAACGCGACCAGATGCTGGGTGCTGACGACGACCAGAAAGACGTTTTACGATTTCTTCGTCTGGCACTTCAATTTCGATCACATGGTCAATGCTAATCCCTTCGTTCTCTAAAGCCTCAGCTTGAGGAATCGTACGTGGGAAACCATCGAAAATACAACCATTTACACAATCAGGTTGTGCAATACGTTCTTTCACTAAACCGATAATAAGCTCATCAGATACTAAACCACCTGATTCCATTACACTTTTAGCTTTAAGACCTAATTCAGTACCTTCACGAATTGCAGCACGGAGCATATCACCGGTTGAAATTTGTGGGACATTGTAGCGCTTACAGATCAACTGAGCTTGTGTACCTTTACCTGCTCCAGGTGGTCCGAGTAATATAATGCGCATAAAAAAACATCCTCATTTAAAACAATATGTATGATACCGTTTGCCATGACAAATTAAAACTTATCATCGTAATGGCATCAAATTTATAAGAAAGCCACAAATAAATGTATTAGACCAGCAAAAAATCCAGTCACACCACCGAGTACAATCAAAATCCATTCGTCTTCCTGAAATGCAGGACGTAACAAGTTTTGAAACTCTTTTGGGGTTAACTCTCTGATCCGCTCTTTAAACATCTGAAAAATTTTCTGTGCACGGCTCGCATTAAACGCAGGGTCGCAAACAGGCACCATCGTAATTTCAATTGACCGATCAATCAAGTCTGTCTTGAGTTTTGCATACTCTTTTAGTCCTAAAGACAATTGTAAAGAGGTACGAACCAATGGAGTTTCCATAATTTCGTTAATATGACGCTTTACAATACGACGGGTTTTTTCTTTCTTAGGACCGTACATCATTTCAGTCATGATTGACTTTAATGTAATCAAATCTTCAGTGACGACACTTGCAAAAACATCTGACACTTCTTCTTGGCGTTTCATAAACGCACCTTGAACATTATAAGTGCCAATTCTTGGAATAACAGGTTTAATCCATGGAAATTTTCGATCTTTTGTCCGTTCAAAAAATTGTGGATAGCGTACATAATGTGGCTCTACAGGATTGAAAACCATCCAGATTGCAATCCAGTTGGTTAAAAAGCCCCAGACTGCAGCAAAGAAAGGTACAGTCCAATGTTGAGGAACAAATACATAGACAAACATTTGAAAAATACCAAAGAAACTGCCAATGACCGCACTAATATGCCAAATAAAGTTAATTTCTTTTTGTCCAACTTTTAAAAACATACGGACCATCAAACGGCGATCGCCTTCCATTTGAGTTACGACCATATCTCGCATGTTGACCAGTGACTCGACATTCATAGTCAGCTCGGTCACGAGTTCTCTTAAAACACCTGGCAATTGTTTATGCGCTTGACCATAAATTCGCCGTTTAATCGAATAAGGTAGGTTTTCCCACAAAACAGCATTACGATCTAACATCACCTCATCAATCAAATGCTCAAGTTCGAAACCGACTTGTTCACCGATAATCCGAGCCATATCTTCAGGGTCCATTGCATCTAAAAACTCACGCAAAGAACCTAGTTTGGATAATGTATTGTCTGTAATAATGCCTGAAATTCGCCCAGCTTTACGTGGCACAATCCCTTGCCATCCTACAGGTAAGGGACCAATATGAAATCCCCAAAACGTGATTGGATAAAATACCATTTTCAGTGCCATCCAAACGTGCGCCCACGTTACAAAGGCCGTCACTGGGATGATACTTAAAATGGCAAGATGATCAGGTCGAGCTGTAAAAGCGTGCCACAAACCATTAACGTATTCCAACATGCATGACTCTCGTATTTATTTCTATTTGCGGTCGAAGGATATAGATAAAATCATAAAACTTTAGAACCCGACACTTAAGGTATAAGCAAATTGTATTTGTGGACGAGTCTCTAGGATCATATCTCCATTTTTATTATGAAGTTCACTACCTGCACCCATCCCCACACTAAATGTACTTATACGCTCTTTATTCAATAAAACATAAGATAAATCGGCACCACCACCATATTGGACTTCATCACTTCCGTCCACTTTTTTGCTTTTAAGTGTTCCGCCATAGACCCCTACATAGAAGCCATTTTTATCTTTACCATTTAATACTACAGGAATTCTATAACCGACTTGGCCTGCAAACTCATGGTCACCATTATAAAAAACACCTAATTTAGTATAGGCAATTCCATAAGGATTTACCCATTCACCATTTGCATGGACCATCTGTTGTGTTACACCCGCACCGATATTCCATTTAGAAGCATCTTCAGGCTTAAACTTTGCCTCTGGTAAAATTCCCTTCATATCTGGCAAATAATCTTTAACATCAGCGTGCGCGAAACTTCCGACAGCAACCAATATTAATAAGGGAAAGATTTTTTTCATTATTTTCTCCATTATCCCTAATCTTAACTTAGGTCGAATATATTTATCCTTAAGGCTCGACTTTAACAGAATTATTTTAGCACTCATATACAAAACACTATAAATTTAATGTCGCTAAGGTCAAATCCATATAGGGGCTATTGACATTTTGCCTAGCTTTACAATGATGCGTATTTTTCAAATGAAATGTAAACGGTCTCATCTAAGAAACAAAATCAATTACAGTTTTTAGTTAAAATATATTTTGATGACTTATTTGTGTTTTTTAATTTTTAAGACGCAATCTAGGGTAAAATGTTTGACCCCTAAATTCACCCATCTTTAAGTACTAAAGCCGACGACGTATGAAGCAGCAGTTTCCTCTAAAAAATGTCCAACAAGAAAAACGCATCTTCCGTGGTCGTGTCTTTTTTGCGATTGGTATTGTTTCATTTTTTATGTGCCTTCTAGTTGCACGCTATGCTTATCTGCAAATTTTTCATCATCAAGAGTTTAGTGAAGCGTCAGATAAAAACCGAATTCGACTACAACCTATAGCACCAGCACGTGGCTATATTTATGATCGTAATGGGATTTTACTTGCAGATAACTACCCTGTTTTTACCGCAACATTGAGCAAAGCCGATGTCGAAGATATAGATGACACTGTTAAGCGCTTGATTCCAATTTTAAATCTCAATCAAGAAGATATCGACCGTTTTAATAGCCGCATTAAAACCTCTAAAAAAACAGAACGTGTTACCTTAAAGCTAAATCTAACAGAACAAGATATTGCTCGCTTTAGTGAAATAAAGTTTCAATTTCCAGGTGTTGATATTGAAACTCAAATGACTCGCTATTATCCACATGGTGAATTGTTTGCTCATGTGGTGGGTTATGTTGGTCGTATTAACGATAAAGAACTTAAAGCAATTGATAAAGATAGTTACGCTGGCACAAACCTAATCGGGAAAATTGGTGTAGAAAAATCTTATGAGGAATTACTTCATGGCGTTCCTGGTTATGAATCGATTGAAGCTGATGCACATGGTAATGTGTTACGCCATTTAGGTCGTAAAGAGTCAACCAGAGGCAATGATTTATATCTTTCATTGGATTATGGTTTGCAAACTATTGCAGCAGAACAACTTAAAGATCGTCGTGGTGCAATCGTCGCAATTGACCCACGCACTGGTGAAATATTAGCGCTTGTTTCCAGCCCAAGTTTCAACCCGAACTTATTTGTGACAGGTATTGGGCATGCGGACTATACTGCTTTACGTGACAACTTAGACCAACCACTCTATAACCGCGCTGTTCAAGGGACTTACCCTCCCGGTTCTACCATCAAACCAATGGAAGGCTTAGGTGGCATCCATTTTAAAACTGTGGATTGGGGAACTACAATTTCCGATCCTGGTTATTTCCATTTACCTGGTGATTCACATAAATTCCGTGACTGGAAAAAAACTGGGCATGGCGCTGTCAATTTACATAAATCTATAGTGGTTTCTTGTGATACTTACTTCTATATCTTGTCTTACCAGATGGGTATAGATCGAATGAATGAATGGATGCGTCAATTTGGTTTCGGTGAAAAAACGGGTGTAGATTTACCAAGCGAAAGTACAGGTTTATATCCAAGTCCTGAATGGAAGATGCGTACTCGTAAGAGTAAATGGCTCAAAGGTGAAACCATTTCTGTCAGTATTGGTCAAGGTGCATTTACTGCCACTCCATTACAGTTAGCTATGGCAACGGCAATTACGGCCAACCATGGTGCGCATGTCACCCCACACGTATTACGTGAATCTAAAGGGGCGAAAAAGCATGAAGTACTCAATGCCCCGACAGGAAAAATCAACTTTAGTGGTACGGATGACGACTGGGTCAAAATGCGCGATGCAATGGTTGATGTTATTCAAACAGGTACAGGCCGAGGTATCCGTACACCGATGTACCAAATCGCAGGTAAAACAGGTACAGCACAGGTGAAGAGTATTGCGCAAGGCAAACGCTATAACGAAGCTGCACTGACATCAAGACAATTAGACCACGGTTTATTTGTTGGTTTTGCACCTGCTGAAAATCCTGAAATTGCCATTGCCGTGATTTGGGAAAATGGTAAGCATGGTGGTTCTGCTGCCAAAATTGCTCGTCCTGTATTTGATTACTGGTTGCTAACTCGCAAAAAGAATCCAATTGTACCGCTTAATCATCAAGTCAGTGGGGGCTTAATGACAGCCGGCATCAAACCGGGTGAACTGCCAAGTGGTGATGTTTCCCTTGCAGCAGATCCAAATGCCTTGCCTAAACCGAAGCCAAATACGCAGACCAATACGGCTACCCAAAACCGTATACCAACTCAAGGTCATAGTACGACTTCGACGCAACCCACTCCTCCACCTGTACCTGAGGCTGATATCAGTGAATAATAAAGTGAAAAACCAATTACGTATTATTGGTGGAGAATGGAAACGTCGAGTTCTTCCTTTTGCTGATATCGATGGTTTACGTCCCACACCTGATCGAGTACGTGAAACATTGTTTAACTGGCTCATGTGGGATATTCAAAATGCCAAAGTCTTAGATCTTTGTGCTGGTTCAGGTGCTTTAGGATTTGAAGCACTTTCACGTGGTGCAAGGCACGTGATCATGATTGAACCCAATGCCACGCAAGCTAAATTTTTAAAAGACAATATTCAGTTGCTCAAAGCTGATAACTGTCAGCTAAAAACACAAACAGCACAACAAGCCTTATCCAATTTAAATGAACAGTTTGATTTAATGTTTTTAGATCCACCCTATAGTTTAAATTTATGGGATGAATTGGCTCAAAAAGCGGATCAATACTTATCTGATCAAGCATTGATTTATGTAGAAGCAGATCGTGGCTTAAATCAACTGAATTTACCCTCAACATGGCAATTACAGAAACAAACCAAAGCTGGTGTAGTACAAGCAGGTTTATTTAAAAAAATAATATAGGGTCTGTAGACATTTCATAAATGACTTGCGTTGTAGGTTAAAATTGAGCATGAGACGTATACGTCGTAAAGCAGGAAACGAAGAGAATAGCGAGACTATTTTCGAGTTTCATAACGTAGGCTGAGATAATTTTAGCCACAACCCTGAGCAAGAACAAAGCACTGCTTTGTTTGCAGCGCAAGGCGCAGTGGGGACTAGAGTGGTTTTTACCGCTACGTCGTTACCTTTCGAAACGATGTTTCTCATCATTTAGAATGATTAAGTTTAATAGTTCTTGCCTTGTATCATCCAAAAACCACTTGTAGTCGCAAACGTAGACGAATTGTCAACAGACCCTAATTACTTCATTCATATATTTTCAAACAACAAGATAGAAAAAAATGGGCATACATTGCCCATTTTTATATTTAAGATAAAGAATTAACGTCCTTTCCAATTCCAGTCACGATCATTGCGATCTCGGTCATAACGATGTCGATCACCATCACGATGCTGATCCCTGCGATGATCCGAATCATGTCGCTGATCATAACGACCATGACCACCTCGATGACCATCATCAAATGGTGCAACAATACAGCCGGTTAATGAAATAGCAACTACACCCAACACAATAACTTTGTTTAACATGATGACTCACCTCTTCATCTCATTTTGTTTAAGTTAGTCTTTTAATGTGTAGTGCTAAACAAGCTTATGTTTCAAGTTGTAGTATTTCCAACATGATTTCTTCATGGTAATAAAAATGATCGATAAAATATTTATTGTTAATAAGTCAGCGTTCTAATCCAAAACAGACGCAATAATTGCCCACGATCATAAGGAAAACTAGAGATGTATTCATAACCCACTTTGTTTAAAGCATTGATCTTAAATTCAATGCCATAACCAAAAGAAAGATAAAGCTCACTTGATGCAGGATTATCATTTGAAGGATTGAGCAATGATGTCTTTAATTGTTGTACATTGTAAGCAGTATAATTGAACACCCGAATACGCTCATTTTCATAAAATTTATTGGTTAAAATTGAATAATCTGCCAATTCATGCTCATGCTGTTCTGCTAGCTTTTTTTGCAATTGGTCTTGTTCAAAAAAAATATCATTTCGCTCAATGCTCATTTCAGTATCACTTAGGCTATTTTCTTGATTTTCAATTTTAAATAATTGCTCATCTTGCAATTGATCTGGTTGTCCTAATAATTCATCTTGATATTCCACAACTTGATTTTGTGCCTCTTCTACCGTAAGTTCCAGATCATCAAAAGCATAAACATTTGAATTTATGAAAAATATAAAAATGACCATTAAATTGAGCGGGTAAATAGATCGCATGTTTTGCCTAATCAATTCATGATTTTTATCGGAGTTATACCAATCATAAAACAAGATGGTTGTCTCCTCTGTTTGTTTATAAGTCACTTAAATGATCAGTCTAATTGTAGCCTACATATAGATCAGAATGGCTAAAGCACACCTAATATCAAATGCGTTTCGTTTTAATTATAAATAATATGATCAATATGTTAAACCAATTAACTATCATTCTGAGCCATCATTTTATCAATAGGATTTAAAAAGTTTAATTATTTGAATATTCATATGTAATCAATCCACTAAGATGCTTAAATTTCTCTAGATGTTTTTTATATTTTTC
>Ga0256908_1000357_pt1 | contig 19759 bp, 29 predicted proteins | sample MC6MC0761MT_FD_186331 | JGI IMG/M metagenome (GOLD analysis project Ga0256908, IMG submission 186331) | Metatranscriptome of enriched soil aggregate microbial communities from Iowa State University, Ames, United States - MC6-MC0761-MT... | ecosystem: Environmental > Terrestrial > Soil >... | reverse complement strand
TGAGTACAGGAGCTATATCAGTAAGATGTGATTAGCGGATGTCTCTAATCTTTTTTAGATCTGATTGCGATATTGGCTTGGGCTAAGTTCAAATTGTTTCTTAAACGCCTGGCTAAATGCAGTTTCAGATGAATATCCCACTTGGTGGGCAATCTGTTGAATAGGCAGTTGTCCTTGTTTGATCAACTGACTGGCAAGACGTAAGCGATGCTGTTGCAAATAAGCTAAAGGTGTTTCACCAATAATTTGATTAAATAAGCTGGCAAATTTAGAACGTGACATACAACAAGTTTCAGCTAAGCTTTCTACGGTCCAACTCTGTTCTGGGCGACTGTGGATGGCTGCTAGTGCATTTGAAAGTTCTGGATGTACGAGGGCATTTAACCAGTTATTGTGATCTTGCATTTGCTCAATATAGTCACGCACACACTCAATCATCAAAATACTGACGACATGATCCATAATTTTATTTTTTCCCGCTATAGTTCTACGCGTTTCAGCAGAAACAAAATATAATCCAATTTTAAGCCATTCAGGCGCCTCATCACTCAAGGCATTTTGAATATGCAAATATGGTGGGAGTGCATTGATCAATGGGCGAGCCATGATTGCATTCATATGGCAACGTACAGAGAGGATTAATGTCTTCTCAGAACTTCCTTGACCAAATTCAATTGCGTCTTGTCTTAATCCATCAAAGAGTGATTCTATATTTAGGCTTTTAACCAACTGCGTGTCTAAGTGATTTTTTACAGTATGTGCTAAACCTGCTGGAATTAAAAACATATCACCGGTTTGTAGTGCAACATTCATTTTGGGTGAAAATTCTAAATAAGCATTTCCATACAGAACAATATGCGCGATCACGGCATCTTGTTTTGGGCTCTGAAATGACCAATCACCTTGAGCTTGAAGGTAAATATATTCTGAATGGTTGAGATGAATATCATCAAAAATTTTACTTAAAGCATCCATAGATTCAGTTCAAATTTCCTGTTCTCAAATAATAAAAATGTTTCATGCTATTAAAACATGTGCGCAAAGGACAAACTCTATGTTGAAGATGCCAAAGACTTTTTCATAGGTTTTATGGACGCTTACAACTGTCTTTAAGTTGAATTTTACATAAATATATAACTAAGTAGAAAGATAGGGAAGATATAGCCATGAATGCACCAGTTCAACTGACAGAGCAGCAATTGCAAGAATTAAAACCAAAGTCAGGTTTGGCACTTGATAAAAAGCGTTATCTTTGGATGATTAGCCCATCACTTCCCGTGATTGGGTTAGGAATTTTAGCGGGATATCATGTTGCACCTAAGCCACTGAAAAAAGTTTTTGCATTGGGTGGGCCACTTGTACTGCATGTGATTATTCCAGCCATAGATTCATTGATTGGTAAGGATAAAAACAATCCGACCAGTGAAGATGTAAAATTACTTGAGCAAGATCCGTATTATTCACGTTTGGTCAAATCCTTTATTCCGATCCAATATGTCGCCAATGTTTATGCATGTTATTTGGTTGGACGTAAACAAACATCTCTTTTAGATAAGATTTTGCTTGGTGTCTCAATGGGTGCAATTAATGGTATTGCTATTAACACAGCACATGAGTTAAGCCATAAGCATGACCGTATGGATCATATTTTATCGCATTTAGCATTGGTTCCATCAGGTTATAACCATTTCCGTATCGAACATCCTTATGGACACCATAAACGCGCTGCTACACCTGAAGATCCAGCTTCATCGCAAATGGGTGAAACGCTTTATGAGTTTTTACCACGTACCGTCATTGGTTCATTTAAATCAGCGATTGAAATTGAAACCAATCGTCTTAAACGTAAGGGCCTTGGATTTTGGTCTAAAGATAATGAGTTATTGCAAGGCTGGACAATGACCGCAGCATTCCATTCATCTATGGTTGGGTTATTCGGTAAAGGTATTTTGCCTTATTTGGTAACTCAATCAGCTTATAGTATTACGTTGTTTGAGATCATTAATTATATTGAGCATTATGGTTTGTTGCGCCAAAAAGATGAAAATGGCAAATATGAACGCACAATGCCTGAGCATAGTTGGAACAATAACAACATCGTAACGAATTTATTCTTGTATCAGTTACAACGTCATTCAGACCATCATGCCTTTCCGACACGCCCATTCCAAGCGTTACGTCACTTTGATGAAGCACCTGAATTGCCAAGCGGTTATGCAAGTATGCTGTTGCCAGCGATGATCCCGTCGTGGTGGTTTAAAATCATGGATAAGCGGGTATTTGATCATTACAAGGGTGATTTAAATAAGGCCAGTATTTATCCAAAACGCCGAGCAAACATTTTCAAAAAATTTGGGGTCGTGGACAAATTGTTGAATAAATAAAATTTAATTTTAAGATAAAAGCCCAGAATTGGGCTTTTATTGTTTTTGAGCATTAAAAAATATCCCAGCATTTTAAATGTTGACTAACGCTACTTTTAGTTGTGAGTCATCCTTGTTAAAGCATAAGCACTTGTAACTCAATTTCAATGAATGTAAAAAAAATCCCTGAAATACTATCTTTCTTTTTCTGTTTATTTCATAGTATTCATTAATGGTATTTTAAATTTACAAATGTAATTTGGAACTTCGTATGAAATGGGAAGAAATAGGCAATCAACCGTGTTCAATTGCGCGTACATTATCTGTATTGGGTGATCGATGGACCATGCTTATTTTACGTAATGCTTTTATGGGTTTACGTCGTTTTGATGATTTTCAAGAAAATTTAGGTGTGACAAGACATGTATTGTCTGAACGCCTAAAACGTTTGGTTGAGCATGAAATATTGGTTAAAGTGGCTTATGTAGATCGACAAGAGCGTTATGAATATCGCTTAACTGATAAGGGTTTAGATCTATATCCTATTTTATTAACCATGGTGGCATGGGCGGATAAATGGATGGATGAGGGGCTGGGTGCGCCTATGGTGTATCAACATAGCGTCTGTGGACATGAGTTTACTCCGATATTGGTATGTTCAGAATGTCAGCAGGCTGTGAATGCGAGACAGGTGAAGCCAATCGTTACGTCTGCGTTTTTCCAATACTTAGCGCAGAAAAAATTAGCTTGATTGCTATTCCTTAGATGATTTTTAATATTTATCATGAATTAATTTTAGATTAAGTTGTTGGTAAATATCATAAAAATCTAAAAGCAGGTGCACTCATTATCTTAAGTGTTTGTGAGAATGTTTAGATGAAGCGTTGCAAGTAATTTGAACTTTTAATTACTTATATTGTTTTTTGATTTTTGTTAACAAGATATAAAATATGTGATTGTTCAATTTAAAAAATATATAATTTAAATTAATAAGTAAAAGTATGAAAAACAGTAACTGTAATCTTAGTTTAGAAAATAAGGATTATTGCTTGATAAAGAATAGAGCGATTTTTTAAACAGATAATTTTGATCAAGTCATTCACTTTTATATACTTATTTAACTGATGCAAAATTTTAATAATTTATAAAATATTTAATATGGAGTAATCGAATGGGAATTGGTTCAAGCCCAACAGTCGGAAGTACTTGTGATACGTGCCTACAGAAGTTTACGATTCATTTTCGAAGATGTGAAGATAACATATATGATGGAAGTTATGGTTTTGATTGGTACAGACCTGAATACTTTAAAAAATTAACCAACTATAGACCGAATGCAGCAACAAAATTTGGAAACAAAGTTGCTTTAGTCAGTGGTTCGATACAATCATTAAAAGCGACATATACTCAAGACCAAATTACCAAAATTAGCCCATTTGGCACAGAATATATCCCTGGATGGTTAGCAATGTACCCAAGCTCACAGGAGGATAACAATAGTTCTAACCCTGTCAATCAAGGGGTTAGGCTTAATTTAGAGTTGAGACTATTAGATTCAGAAAATAATTTTTCATTAAAAAATGATGGAACAAAGATTAAGTTTGAAGTTTCAAATCCGAATATTATTATTGAACCAGCAGAGTTCAGTGTCGAAGATTTTATTTACGCCAAAAAAATGACGCGAGATTTAGGCGAAGATACTAAAAGAGAAGAAGAGATTTATTATTTAGCTTCAGAAATAGTGAATATTAAGTGCACAGGTGCTTTGCAAAAACATGAAGAAATCATTGTAACAGCAATAAAAGGAGAGACCCAAGAGAAAGTTGGGAAGCTAATGCTTTATCATAATGCTGTGATTCCTACTATATCAGTTATCTTTGTAGACGTTATAACTGATGGAAAAAAACCAAGCCGTTCACATGATTATGAAAATTTTTTAAAGCATAACTCATTTAACCAAGCTTTAATTAATGTAGAAATAAAAAATGCCCCAACATTTGATTTAAACAAATATCGTAGCAAAGACGATGATGTTAATATATCTTTGAATAAATTAAATATAAATGACACGGGTTATTTTTTAAGTGACTTAACTAAGTTTTATAAAAAATATCAAGATAAAAACTTAGCGACTAAAAATTATGTTTTCGTCACAACTGTAGAAATAAAGAATGCAGTTGGTGCTGGTGGTGACAGCGTTACTTTATTTAACTGTCCTCAAAATATATTTAATCAAGTCGTGGTACATGAATTAGGGCATCGTTTTGGATTAGATCATTTGTTTGAATCACAGAAAATTACAGCCAAAGGATCGAGCTTTCAATTTATACAGGGTACTACAGCTAATTTTTTAGATTATGATCATTCGGATGGCGTAAATTTAAAAAATAAAACTGCAGTCAATCCAAATCAAACACTAAAATATTTTTTCAAATACCAATGGGATTTGCTCAGGAAGAAAGTGAAATAATTTATGCTATCGCCAGTTTAGATATTTACTCGCTATATTGATGGGTTTGATCTCATATTGAATTAAACGAATCAATTTTTATGGAGTGATCACAAACAATTTGCAGGTTTAGGGATACCTGCCAAACGGCTTAAATGGCGGGCAACCAGTCCTGTATTAAACTTGTCTTGTAGAACAGCATTATCAATTGCTGGATTGATCGTTTTCATTAAAAATTTAATCAGTGGACGAGTCGCAGGAGAGTGGCCAAACTGGGTATAAAATTGACGTACTGCATGCAACACTTCAAAATGCCATGAGGTCAGTTGTAGATCTAAACTTTGTGCCAACTCTTGGGCAACCTGTTCATTCCAAATGGTGTAGTCTACTAAATGACCATCTTGGTCTAACTCAAAGCTCATAAAACAACCTAAACAAAAATAATCTAAACAATCTAACTTTTGATCGACAAAACATAAAAGATTGATTTTTAAAAAATCGAAGATAATTGACAACCTAGCCCACTATTTTAAACTGATACAACGGCTAAAGTCTAAAACTAGCTGTGCAAATTGTGGGTAAGAAATTGATTTAAAATTTTCAGGAATGGATTCAGATAAAATCTCAGCATCATTTTCAAGAAGATAAAGATTCTGTTTGTTTGTTAAGCGCTGATCTGCTGCAAACAGTACCGCATCACCCATTAAAACAACGTGATCATGAGAACCATACAGTTGATCTAACTGATTCAATATATGGTCTGTATGTATAAAAGAAGATTGAATTAAATAAAGCGTTTTATCTGACATTTAAACTTTCCATCCATAGCTTACCAATACAACACATGATCAAAAGACTGAATAAATTCAGCATTCAGTTCTACAAATTCCAACTCTTGTTGTGATTGAGTAACAAAAGTCGAAGATTTATTCATATTTTCTACTAAAACTGGTGTTAAATCATAGAATTCAAAGCTATCGACCAGATTTGAAGCAAGCTTAAATACGTGATTTAATTGGTCAAAAGCCATTTCTGATTTAAGTAGGCTTAATCCAGCGTCTTTAAGTAACACTTTGACTTTACAGCCAAAAGTTGCAAGCACCATGGTTGCTGACAAGCTTTCATGTATCTGCAATGTATTTAAATTTGCTTGAGTTATCACAACGAGCACAGTATTCACACAAATTACCTTTTAAATGCAACACGCTAATGGGATGATCAACTTAGAATTGAATGATACGATCTGTAGATTGAACAGCATCTGCAAGTTCGCCTAAACCCACAAGCTCAAAGCCTTTTGCAAGATTATCGGCTGGAATTTGGTGACGTTTGGCATTCTCTTGATCTGTTATCCCCCGCGCTAATGCAGCACTCACACAGACAGGAAGTCGAATTGAGAGTTTTTGCCATTCTACAGATAAATTACGTTGATCGTCAGGAACCCATTGCAAGTTGTTCGCAACTTGTACACCATCTTGATAAAAGAAAACACGAAATTCTTGATCTTCAGCTTGCAGTGCCTGCGCTAAACCCAATGCATGCCATGCATGAATTGAAGTCGGTGCTGCGGTGATTAGTAATAAAGTACTCATTTGATGGCGATTCACTTGGAGAATGGACAGTTTGCAACATTCAAACTTGATAATGATAGGTAGTATACAATGATTTTAGGTGACATTTTTATGATATTCTCTAAAATCAAAAAAATCACTCAATAAAATATCTTTATAAACAGTATTTTATTAACTTTTTGGGATTATTAAGTCACTATAGCTCTTATATAATCTGCATGAAATAACCTGTATTTTCTTCCTTTTTCCTATTAAATTGATAAAATAAAATGAAATCTACACCAAATCTGCACCAAGAATGAAGCTACCAAAACCAATACAACGTGGATCAAGTTGGCGCATTACTGTAACTTTTGATAATAAGAGATACTCAGCAACTAGAGATACTGCAAAAGAATGTGAACAATGGGCATCCCTTAAATTACTTGAACTTAAAACAGGGAAGGCTAATCTTGAACAAGGAATAAAACCAGCTTATCCATTTCGACAATTGTGTAATAAATATTATGAAGAACATGGTCGCCATATGCGATCTGCTCGTACTATAAACTTTAAATTAAAAAACTTAGACCATATCGCACCAAACCTTGCTGATAAGTCAATTTATGAGTTTAGGCCAGCCGACATTGCAGAATGGCGCAATAATAGAAAGAAAGAAGTTAAGGTGGCTACATTAAGAAATGAGCATGCAATATATTCAGCAGTTTTTACATATGCATTGAAAGAGTTGTTTTTGCTTGAGTCTAACGTTTGGCACTCTGTATCAATGCCTAGTAAAGAAAAATCACGAAATCAGAGAATTACTCCTGAACATCAAGATACTTTACTAAAAGTGATGGAGTGGGATGGTTCAACTACGCCAATTAATTCTAGACAATATGTCGCATGGGCTTTTTTATTTGCACTTGAAACTGCAATGAGGCAGGGTGAAATATTGGCGATGCACAGGGCAGACCTAAGAGATGGGTTTATTCATCTACCGATGACTAAAAATGGTGAATCTCGTAACGTGCCTTTATCTAAGGAAGCTAAGCGCTTACTTTTATTGCTACCTCAAGATAATGATAAATTATTACCGATTGATAAGAATATATTTTGTGCCATGTGGATGAGGGTTAAGAAAAAAGCAAAGCTGCCTGAAATTAACTTTCATGATTCTCGACATGAGGCTATCACCAGGATGGTTAGGGTTCGTAAATTACCAGTTGAGGTTTTAGCAAAAATTACAGGCCATAAGACAATTGGGATATTAATTAACACTTATTACAATCCGGATGCGCAGGATTTAGTTGAGATGTTTAATGACAGTGAGAGCTAATTAGCTCTCGGTCTGCCTCTTTTTTTATTTTTAGTGCTGAGTAAATCATGGGCTAAACGAGGATTGTATAATGCCTTGCCAGGTGTACCTTGATCTATTGAAGCAAGACGTTCTCTAATTGTCGTGGTGGATAAACTGTATTTTTCTGCGAGCTGTGCTGCAGAGACTAATTCAACATCCACTTCCTTCAACTCTTTAACAATCCCACCACCAATATTTTGACCAAGCATTACCTGTGGAGGGCTATCACTTTCGACAGTGATAATGTATTTGAGAACACCCATTCAGGCCACCTGCTTATGTATTTGATGTTTCAAGTTTTTGATCTTAGCCATTAATAGGCAAGATTCATTGCTATCTGGTGTAGCCAATTCATAATAGCTTTGACTATATCTGACCATTTCAGCCTTGCTCATTAGAATCAAATTTTCAATTCGACAATCTGTTTTATCCAGGTTCTTAAAGGCAACCACATATCCCTCAGGAATAGGGCCTTTTTCCTTTTCCCAAACTATTCGATGTTTTAATTCAAACACGCTTGGCTCAGATGTTTTAACCAGGACATAACCATCTTTAGAGCAAATTCTTTCATAGCCAATGGGCTTAGCATTCCAAGTAGGCCGACCTTTTTTAAAACTTGTTTTATTAGCTTTAGTAAGGCCCTTGGTACCGGTATTCCAGGGTTTAGAGCCTTTCTCGAAACAACCGGTTCTGCCCGTGCTCCATTTTTTTCTCTTACAAAGTGATTTGATTTGATCAACACTAAACAATGTACCGAATAGAGCATTAGTCTTTTCAGTTAGCTCTTTTCGCCCCAAGATGCAATTTGATTTAATAAAATCCAATTGAGCTTGGGTATATTTAATAGCAGTACCTTTTGACATAAATCACCCAATCAGATTTTGAGGAACTTCAATTGGATCGACATTTTTCAATCCCTTATGTTCAGCAACAAGTTTGGCAGCACTTAAGCGCATATTGTTATTCTCAATAACCTGTTTACTGATTTTTTCAACGGCACAGGCTTTTTGGATTTCCGCTTGAAGGTCATCGCCCTTAAGATCTGGATTACTCAAACGATCAAGTTGAGCAAATAAAATAGAATTTAAATCTATTGGTGTATTCATATTTTTATCTCCAGACTGCTTCTTTAAATTTAGCGTCCGCAATTAAACTGTCTATTTCCGAAAATGAAACATTGTTGAATATGTGGGTCATTCGGTTGCCAAATACGGTTAAGTTTCTAGTGATGGAAGAATATTTAAATTTCATTTTCCACCACCTTTGAACCAGAATTCTCAAGCTCAAATCGACGTTTACGAACCAGTCCCATTAATTTTGGTTGAATATCCGGATGTCGGCCTGCAACATCAATTTCCAAAATATCCAAAGTTGTTAAATCAGATGCATTTTGGATCTGAACTGCTAAAGAAGGTGGTTGTTCAGGAGGTGGAGCAGTCGCATCCAATTCACTCAATCGTTTATTAATTGCATCCATCAATGGCTTACGCTGTTCTTCAATCCAATTGACCGTATATTTATACAAGGCATTAGCTTCAGCAGGCGATTTTGATTTTTGAGCACATTCTATTAGTTCTGTTAACAGATTTTCATATTGATTATCCTGGATATTCTTTAATGCAGTCGCTTGAAACTCAGCAAGTTTAGAACATTTTGCAAGATTAATTTCTGAGAGTTGTTCTTCGCTAAAACCTTGATCACTCGTATCATGTAGTGTGGTTTTAATTTCTTCCTCTGAAACACATGCATTAATGCCATCTATATAAATTTGATGATCAATGTAACTTGGTTTTGGTGCATATTGCTCAGGATCAAGCTCTATCAACTTATTCTCAGTCAATTTGCATAGATGTTGAGTATGTTCACGCTCAAGATGACCATTGGCAAAAAACACTGGGCGTAATAAAAGAACAGCTTCTGTTGTCGTACAGTTTGCAATTTTCGCTGCAAATTTATCAATTATTAAGGCAGGATCTGTTTCAATTTCTGGGGTATCTTCAGTTTTAAAAGCTTCTTTAGTTTTACGAGGAGCTTTAGATTTTTTAGACTTTTCACTGAAACCGTCTTTAATTTCAATTTCTGTAATCATATTGCCAAATGTTTTACCAAATGCCTGTAGCTGCAGCTGTGCATTTTCAGCATCTAATTGAGCAAATCCATTTGCAACACTTAAACATATATCTCCATGTTCTGGATCGTATTTAGTACGCAAGATACATGTTGGCATCACAATAAAGATTTCTTGGCCATTCTCCAGATCGTGTGGTTCTACTGGCTTAGTAAATTGAATATCTGCCAAAGTTAAAGATTCACGTTTGATACAGAACTCATAACCAGGTAAAGCGAAGATCGTAGCAGGGAATTGATTTAAGTCATTAAAGTCCATCAATTCGCCAACAGCGCGGCACATGATATTTTTACCAGCCATGAGTGCTGAAAATGCTTCATTACTATTTAATAAATTCATTTTTTATTTTCCTCAGTGCTGCATTTGATTTTGTTGTTGAACTTGGTTTTTTGGTGGCGCTTCATTCCATCCCATTTGATCTGCTCGAGCGCGACAGGCTTTTGATATACCAGACTCGTATTGAGTGCCTTTGAACGTGTTAATTGCTCTATCAAGGGTTTGCGGTTTTTTAGCATCTTTTATAGCTAGAAGTGCATCGTTATAACGCTGAGCCAATGGCTTTTGTTGCTGGCCACTAGCTTGATTATTTTGATTGCGATTCGGTTGTTGAGCCTGTCTTGAGTTTTGCTGGTTGTTATTGCGTGTAGCACCCTGATTAACTTGGTTATGATATTCATCCGAGTCATAGTCTTTGGTGTCATCAATTAAGAACAAGCCATTTAGCGCGTATTTACGGGCATATGAGCTGGATGCGCCAAATGTCTGAGCCACATCCATACCTTTCTTGCTAATCTCCACACCAGCATGGGCTTTTACCGTAGTTTCTTTGCCGTTTGCATCTGTAAAAATTACTTTTGCTGTAACAACGACTACACCGCCAACTTCTTGAACCTCATCTGTGATAACCAGGGACGCATCATATTTCTGAAGAAGCGGTTTGACTGCTTCCAAGATATCCTCACAGTTTCGATAGTTATAATTACCGAAAGTGTTCTTCTTACTTTTTGGCGCTTTTAACTCAAGTTGAATGAGTTGTAATGTATTTTGTGTAGATGAAACTACTTGTTGATTCACTGCTGCATTCATTTTTATTCTCCTTAAGCGCCGTTGTACTGTGAGTTACGGTAATTAATACGTTGTTCTTTGCTATAACGTGGGCTTTGTGTATTAGCACTGCGTTTAATTGCACGTTGGTAATTCACAAGTTTCTTAACATTGCTCTTAAGCCAGCTCACCGCTAATTCATCGTCCGTGATAGAGCGAGGCATACTGTCAGGAGTTTCTTTAACTAGAATCGAATGCCAATTAAAAGGATTTGCTTTAGCACCGCCAAAGAACTCTGCGTCAAAATCAGGGGTGTAATTTAACGATACTTTGACTAAGTAAATTTTTGGACCAAGTCGCACGTTGTAATAACCGTTCACGTCCTTACAAATGAATTGTGCGAAAGGGGTGTTATAGCGTTTCTTTTCCATCACTGGCTCCACAAACTGTGTTGTTTTGAGGGTTGTGAATTCACGACTTTTTACACCTTGCTGAAGGGTGATAGGGTTGGGAGAAATACGTTTACTTTTTGGGAACTCACCCTTAGTAAATGGTGTTGAACCTCTTGTGTTTACAGGGCTTTCAAGTGTCTCTGCGCCATAACTTGACGGTTGAATTTTGAGCGCTGATGAAACTTGTAAAAGTGAATTTTTAGTGTTGTGAGTTGTATTCATTAGACAGCCTCTACCAAACGGTTACGCTCGATATAACCGATAATTATCTGATTGATATTCCGGTGATCGTTGTAATCCGTGAAGTCGTTATATTCCTTGCCATTAATGTCTTGGATCTCATCAATTGCTAAGTTGGTGATTTCAACTACAGTAAATTCAGAACCTGGTACGCCGTAGTTATCGGGATGAGATTCAAAATCGAAGCTAACTTTAAGTAAGAAGCTATCAAGTTTTATTACGGCCAAGCCTGATGAATTAGAAGTGACTTTTAAAGCTTGAATGCTATATGAAGAAGGGGCAGTGTTTGGAACAACTACTGCAAGTTTGTATTCAGTGGCTTTTTGATCATATGTAAGACCGATCACGGCAACAGTGAATAAACCACTGATTGCAGCTACTTTAATAAAGCTAAATGACTGTACACGATGTGTAACGATGGGATTGATTGAATTCGGTTTAGTGTTCATACTTATCTCACTCATTGAGTAAAAAGCACATTTGATTTCGAGGTCGGATGTGCTTTTTTATTGTTGGTTAGATAAATATAAGAAAACTTAGTTTTATTGTCAATAATTATTCTAAGAAAACTTATATTTTACAGAAAACTTATTTTACTTGTGATTTAATAAACAAAAGAAAACCCACACATGGTGGGTTAAATTGTTGCTAATTTTGTATTAGCACTGAATATTGTATCTAGCTTTATACGATTCAATTGTTTTTAAAATATCTGAACTTTTATCAATATCTGTAGGCTCAGTCAGCTTCAGATAAATTGGAAGGTATTCTTGTTTGTAGGTAACAGGAAATTCCTCACAAATTACTTTTTTTCGCTCCTCTAATGGAGAGGAGGGGCCTGCTAGTGTTGCAAGATACATTGTCATTTTTAAATCAACCTCTTGATATTTTTCAAGAAGTTTTTCTCGCTCAGCTGAAATTTGCTCAGGTTTTTCACATCCAAACATTGAAAGTGTCAACAAACATAAAAATGAAATAGTTTCCATAAGGTAGATTCTTCTTAGGTTTTTGTTAGGGGAAAGAAAACTCACAATGGGTAGGATAAGTGGAGTTTATTAAAGTGATTAAAACTTAATTTTTGATCAGACGCTTATTTTCATACATTTTTTCATCAGCTTCTTGGACAGCATCTAATAAACTGTAAGAGGGATTACGAATTGCAAAGCCAACAGCGATACTGATATTAGCATTTGTAAAAATTTCCTGAATTCTATCAAATAAAAGCTTTGCCCCCTCCTTTGTATTCTCAATGCTGAGAATTGCAAATTCATCACCACCTATTCGAGCCACAATATCATTATTACGGACACAATTTTTTAGTAGATTTGCTGTAGTTTTTATTAAATCATCTCCGATTAAATGTCCAAGTTGATCATTTACAGTTTTTAAATTATTAAGATCAAGCATAAAAATTGCAGCAGGGTGACCATAACTTTTACATCTGGCTTCTTCTAGTACGAGAAGTTGATCCCATCCTCTGCGATTAAATAAGCCTGTTAAGGAATCACTTAATGCCTCGGCTTCAAAAAACTCTTTTTGACGTTTCTGTTCATTTTCCCGTAATTCAACTTGTAAGATGTAGCTTAAAATTTGACCTAAAAGATTAATTAATTCTTCTTCCTGTAGTAGTGCTTCGGATTGTGGATTAGGATCAATTGCGCAAAGAGTACCAAATAAGGTTCCATCTTCTTTTATAAGTGGTTGACCAATATAAGCTTTAATATCAATTTTTTTTGCTATTGGTGCATTTAAGTATAAAGGTATTTCTTCTGAATGAGGGGCTATTTTAGGAGCTTTTCCTAAAACCATATGAGAGCAAAATGAATCCGCCCATGAGAAAACTTGCCCTGGTGAAACATTATATCCTTTATCTTCACATTGAAGGACGATCCAATTATCTCCTTCGGTACGGGTAATCATCCATAAATTGAATCCAAATTTCTGAGATAAAAATTTTAAAACTGTTTGTCCAGCCTCTTCAAAGTTTTTAAAAATTATATCTTCCATTCCATGGGCCTATTTTATTGTTTAGATTAAAAATTGCTTATAGTATATAGCTTTTCACAAGGCAATTTAATGAAAAACTTGTTAAACTTAAAGAACATATGAGTTGCTTTTAATTATATTTTCAAAATTTACACAAAATAGGTGATTTGAGGTTTTATTGCAAATATAACACTTATTCATTTGAATACTTTTCCAAAAACTCATCTATCCATCCTTGTGCCACTTCAAGGTTTGTTATGTCAGTTAATTTTAAATTGGTTTCTTCCGCTTCGTTAAAACCCTCAATAATGGCCTCAAAGATATTTGCTTCACTTATGATCTCACGCGCTATTTCTGCAGCATCATAACTTTGCTTGGCTTTTTTAAGCGAAGCTATTTGTTTGTCAATTCCTGCACTAATTTTAGCTAAGGCTAATTTGAATTCTTGACGATTAATCGTTAGCGCAGTTTTGTATTTATTAAGTGTTGCGATCATTATTTTCTCTTTTATTTAAGAAGTTTTAATTATCCAACTCGCCAAAATTGACGAGCAGATTAGTAAGTTGCACCACATCTCAGTTTCAACTTTTCCTAATCTTGGATCTACGTTTTGATTTGTATACATATCTAATAGAATCAATTACCTCCCCAACAAAGATACACTCTTCATCAAGAGGTATTATGTTGGGTTTGAACTCAGGGTTTAACGCCTGTAAGTATCTTGAGTTATCAGTCTCAATAACTAAACGCTTGAAAGTCGCTTCATCATGTTTTCTTACAACAATTACATCCCCAGATTGCATTTCATCATACTGAACCATAGGGTCAACAAGAATGTAATCTCCTTCTTGGAAGGTAGGATAGTTACTCAATCCTTGTACTTTCAAAAAAAAGCATTTTTCACAATCATCGGGTAATGGAAGCCAATCCTCAACTTGTGACATATCAACTGATTCTACATTTGTGAACATACCAGCTTGCACCCAAGATAGAACAGGAGCCATTTTAGGGACAACAGGGATAGCGTTTTTTTGATTCTTAATCTCACCACCCTTGCCAGTAAGAATATATTCAGATGTAACACCAAATTCATTTGCCATGGCCTCTAGTGAGGCAGCCTTAGGTAGATAACTGTCTTTTTCCCACTCTGTAACTGCTGGCGAACTTACGCCAGCAATCTTCGCTAATTGCACTTGAGTTAATTTTTTCGAACGTCTAAGCGCACGTATGCGCTGACCAGCAGATTGTTTTTCCATATAAGTTATCTTACATATTGCTTTTATAAGTTTTCTTTGATTAAATAATAAGAAATCTTACTTTCAAGGTGTTAGTGATGACCAAACAAGAAGCATTGGATTTGCTTGGGGTTAATGGCGTAGAACTGGCTAAGCTTTTGGGTATTGAGCCATCAGCAATTTATCAATGGTCAGAAAACAAAATCCCATTAGCTCGTGAATACCAAATTCGAGATTTAGCAAATGGGAAAGAACCAATTACACGTCACCAAGTGGCATAGAAACCACCTTGAGCTAAGTATCAACATTTAGTACTCAAAGTGAAACGTGAATAAATACAAAGGATTCACATATGGAAATTAATTTAAGCCGAGAAGCCCAAAACGCAATTTGGCAAATGATAAGTAATACACCGGGATTTACGCCTAAAGATATTGCGCAGGTACTTGGGGATTCACATAACACAATTTGCAATTACGCAAATATCAATATGCCGAACCATTTACCAAGTATTAAGAAGTTAGAAGCAATTCTTTATTACACCCAAAATCCAGCGCTGTTAAAAATTTGGGCGCATGAACTTGGTTTTGCCTTAGTTCCAGTGACTTGTGACCGCAGTAAGCACCATGAATTGTCGATCTTTGAGGCAATGATGCAGCACAACATTAAGTCAGGAAAGACTAACAAAGCTGTCTATGAAGCGTATGAGGATGGTGTTGTAACTCCTCAAGAGTATGAAGAGATCCATCAATTGACATTGCATCTAATTGAATTGGCTACTGCTGTAGATCAAGCAGCTTTAAAACAAATGAAGAAGTACACATCAGGTACTGAAATTGAAAAAGCCTGATCTTGAACATCAGGCTTCCTATATACATAACAGGGTGGAATGAATATGAAATCAAATTTAGCACAAGAAGAAGAATCAGGCAAATACATGAATGGCGATGTGGTGGTGTATATGAATTACATCAAAATAAAAGACTTACAAACTGTAGAAGCATATCAACCGAATAATCATTACTGGTTAGAAGGCGGCAAATTGGTAAATGAAACTGATATACGCACAGCCACTTTGCCAGAGCTTTTGCTTAAACGCCGTTTAGATGAAATCGAGCAATCGATTGCGGAGGTTTCATGAATAGCCATTTTCAAACCATACCTGATCATAAACAGACTCAAGAAATCCAATCATTTTATGAACCAACGTTGCTTTTGTTGAACCATATACATGGCATCAAAAAAGGCAATTTAAGAATGCGTGGTTACAACGAAGAGAATGCAGCTGTAACCAAGGAAGAATTGGCCCAAAAGATGGCTTATCGATTCAAGATCACGATTTGGTTAGCACATCAGGTTATTACGAGCTTGATCAAAGCTGAACAGGTCATTTCATTTGGTGGGTACGTAAAGCCTAAGGTCGGTGAATTATGAGCTTAGATGCAACCGTATGGGCGTGGAAAGCCACAGTCTCAGGTGCAAGTGAAAGGCTTGTGCTTTTAGCTCTTGCAGATCGAGCCGGGGATGATCATAAGTGCTTCCCAAGTTTAAAACGATTAGAGAAAGATACAACTTTAAATCGCAAAACGATTATTAAAGTTTTAGATGAACTTGAACTCAAAAGTTTGATTAAATTCACAGGTGAAATTAAAGGAAATGGCGTAAAAGTCTATCAATTAATTGGTGTCTTTGGACGTGAAGATAGTTCAGATACTAATACCAAAAAGGGGACTAGTACCAAAAATGACACTGGTGTTGATTTAGGCACTAGTTCCAAAAAAGGTACTAGTACCAATAATGGAACTGGAACCAGTACCGATATTGGTACCGAGACCAGTACCAATTTTGGGACACAGAACCTCCCAAGGAATCTCTCATTAGAATCTAAAAATAAAAAAGACTGGCTTTGTTTGAAAAAACTTCGTTCTGAATTAGATCAAGCCGATCCCACGGTAGTGCCAAAATCGATTATCGAAGCAGGTTGGTTTGAACGTGAGAAAAAAGCATTCGAGCTTTTCAATGCTGGAAATAATCTTTGTGATGATCTTTTGATTTACCACTTCGCTGACACACTTTTGAAAAACCGTCACAAATACGACAGAGCACAAAATGGAAAATCAAGCGGTGAATCTGATTTTGTATTTTTTTCATCACCTCAACAGATTTACGTGTTTGCCAACAAACTTGCTCAACTTCCTGATGTCATCGATAAATTCAGTATGCCTGGTGAATCTTTTGAAAAACTAACAAGCCGGATTGCTGCAAAACTATCAGATCCAAAGGAACTCCAAAACTGGAAATCACATCTGCAGGCAGTTGGATTTAAATCAAAGAGCAGAGGTGCGGCATAAGTGGAAAGCATTTCAATTACTGAATATCAAAAACTTTACAGTGTTAGAACCAAAAAGAAAACTAACTCGAAGCGCAGTACTCAAGTTAAAACTCATCAAGGTGAAAGTATCGGTGAATCAACGTTGGCCAACCAGTTAAGAGTTTTAAAAATCAGCTTTGAACAGGAATATAAATTCCATCCTAAACGTAAGTGGCGTGCTGATTTTCACATTGTGGGCAAGAAGATATTAGTTGAGGTCGAAGGTGGTGTCTGGAGCGGTGGACGTCACACCCGTGGTAAAGGTTATATCGGTGACATGGAGAAATACAACGCTGCAGTGGTAATGGGATATCAGGTATTACGGTTTAGTACAGAGCAAGTGAAATCAGGTTTAGCGGTTCAACAGATAGAGACAATGATAGGGTGATTAGATGAATACGGCAGTTACAATTATTCAGGCGACAGATTGGACACGATTTAGCACAGAAAATTGGTTTCGTCAGTTTGGTGCATGGATGAATGGGAATACTGAAACTAAGAGATTAGTATATAAAACTATTCCGACAAAGAAATTAACCCAGAAGCAACGTGAAGATTTAATAGCTCAATATCTAAGTGATGAAAATTTTAAAGAACCTCAACTACGCCGGGGAGTTGCCTGTCAGATTTCAGATAATGAAGCACGTGCATTCCAGCGTATTATTCTTGATATACGTCAGATTGAAAGTGAACCACTTCAAGATTGGGTAGATGCTGTTTGGCAAATTTTTGTAGAAAATAGAAAGCTTCGTGAAGTAGCTGAAATGTACGAAACTTCTACCATTCAGATAAGACAAGATATGAAGTGCGCATTAGCTTTTATTTCAGGTCGATATCCAAATTTAAAATCTGAATTATTAATATAAAATATACAGAAAATTGTAAAATAAAATTTTACAAAATGGTAATGTTGAATAATATTAATAATTTGAAAGGGTTTGTATGTTTGCAATTTTTGATCGTATGTTTAAAAAAGAAGAGAGTGAATATTGTAAAAATTACAATTTAGCAGCCAAAAATTCTAAAAAATTCAATTTGGGCAACTATAAGACTCTTAAATTAACTCAAGAAAGACTTTTGACTAAAGATAATTTTATTGAATTTCAAAAGTCTATCCAAGATTTGAATTTAAAAAATGAGGATCTAGTAGCTACTTGTCATGCAACTCATATCAATCTCAAGCAGTATGTAGATGATTTCTATAAGGTTGATTCGGTTATAACTATTGGACATTTGATACACCAAAATGGTGGTAAAATGTTTTTTCAGGAAATGGATTTGAGAATAAATGCTCTAAACAACGGGTATGATATTACTAAACCTTTAGAGTTACATACGTGGTTGACTCTTCCAACTGGAGAAATATTAGATTTTACTTTCCTCTCAACTTTGGCAGAGTTTTATCGTAGAGAAGGAAATCATAAAGTAGCTGATTTGATTGATGGTGGAATTATAGGAGGGCATCCAGATGAAGATGCCACAGCTGATAATAAATATATTCCTGAATTTTTGGGTGAAGAGTTTTTTGAAAGAACTGGCTTGTTAAAACACTACACAGGTTTTTTTATTTAGCCCTCTTGTTTGTGTACACAGGTTATGGCATATTTGTGATAACTTGGCGATTTGTATAACACCGCCGTCTAAAACCTCGCATTGCGGGGTTTAATTTTATTGAGCTTATTCTGAGTGACTACTTGCGACTTACAACTAAAAATTATTAAAGATAATATACAAAAGTCAGAAAGACTGAGGATTTGGTTGGTTGATGTCCATAAGTTAGAAAAGAGAATAGTTTTTCAATCTGAAATACTCAATGTTTGGAATCAAATTAATGATTGTGATCTTACAAAAACAGAGTTAACTGAAATAAAAAATTTATTTGACAATTATCTTTGGAGAAAAAATTTTTTAGTATATAAAATTAATTCAAATATATTAGAAAAACTAAATGAATTAGTATATCAAATTTTAGAAAGATATGATCGAGAGTTAGTGAGTTTTGTAGAATCTCAAAATAATAAATCGCCTAAAGAAGATTTTAGGATTAGCTTAAGCAATGAAGTAAGTAAGCAGTTTACTTTAGTTGGTACTACAAATATTATCGCTATTCTTATGAAAAAAGTTACAGATAATTCTAATTCTGATATCAAAATTTTATTTTTTATAAATTGTTTTTTTATTATAGTAATAATGATTATTTGTTTTAATTCTTTTATGAGTAATAAACCCCTTGGAAGTTATACACGAGTTTCAATTTGTTTTTTGGTGTATATTATTCTAATTATAAATGTTGTTGTAATTGGTTTAACTGATAATTATTACTTAAATGTACAAGGGGTTTTCTTTATAAGTGCTTTTATTTCACTTTATATATCAGTTGCATTTAATTCGTTATTAGCATTTCATCAACAACATGATGAAGTTTTCACTATGCAGAAGGTTGTTATAGTGACTATTTTGATATTCGTTCTTGAACTTATATTTTTTGCTAACTTATTTAGCAACTATCTAACAGTAGCAGTTGAAAAAATTCCTGTTCTTCACATAGCTTTTTTCAATATGTTTTTATAACACTTTAAAG
>Ga0256908_1000356_pt1 | contig 19764 bp, 18 predicted proteins | sample MC6MC0761MT_FD_186331 | JGI IMG/M metagenome (GOLD analysis project Ga0256908, IMG submission 186331) | Metatranscriptome of enriched soil aggregate microbial communities from Iowa State University, Ames, United States - MC6-MC0761-MT... | ecosystem: Environmental > Terrestrial > Soil >... | reverse complement strand
GAAAAAAGGAAAAGTAAATCAAGATATTCTTGATAAGCAGTTAGAATTAGAAAATCAAGTCCGTGAATTTAAAAATGAATCTCATGTTGAAGCTTTAGAAAAAGCAAAGGAAATGGAACAAGCTTTCATTGAGATAGGCGAAAATATTAAAAATGCTTTAGTCGATTTAACCAATGCAATATTTGATAATAGGATTCAAAAAATTGATGAAGATATTGAAAGAACAAACGAACAATATGAAAAGCAGATTGAACTTTATGAGGGTGATGCTGCAAGACAAAAATTGATTCGTGAACAACAAGAAAGAGAACGTGAAAAACTAGAAGCAAAAAAGCGTAAAGAACAGCACAAGCAGGCGGTTTTTAATAAAGCAATGTCAATCATGGATATCGGTTTTAGTACTGCTATGGCGATCATGCAGGGTTATGCTCAACTTGGTCCAATTGCCGGTTCTGTTGCGGCAGTATTAATTGGTATTTTGGGAACAATTCAAACAGCTGCTGTTCTTGCAACACCAATACCTAAATATAAAATGGGGCGTGAAGGTGGTCCTGAAGAAATGGCGATTGTAGGTGATGGCGGTGTTCATGAGGTTATTGAACACAAAGATGGATCTGCTGAGATTACACCTAAACGTGATACATTGGTTAAATTGTTAGAAGGTGATAAAGTACATAGTTCAATAGAAAAATACCGTCAATCTCGAAGAAGTAAATTCAGAAATGACTTAGTTAAAGATCATATCAAGATGCAGGCTTACATAAATCAGAATAATGTTTTTGATGGTTCCGGATTGGAAAGAGAAATTAAAGATCTTCATCTTACAATGAAAAGAAAAAACATGTCGATGGTTGTAAATGTTCCTAAATCTGATATGTCTCAAGAATTGTGGAAAATGAAGCAGTTGGGGATGTTTAGATAAAAAAAGAGGATTCTGTTTAGAATCCTCTTTTTAATTGATTTTTATTTTACAACTACTTTCTGAGTTGCTTTTCCTTTATCTGTTATAACTTGAACATGGTAAATTCCTTTTGCTAAACCATTTAAGTTAATAATTTTTTCTTTTGATTCTTTTATCAATTGACCGGTTGTGTTGTAGATTAAAACTTTTTCTAAAACCAAACTGTTTTCCAATTCAATGTTTAAAATATCGGTTGTAGGGTTTGGATAGACCTTGAAGTTTTCTAACACAAATTTATCGGAAGATAAAATCCCAGAAATATCATACACACGAACACCGCCCAAAGGAGATTTGCCTTGATGATTATTGGTGTTAACATTGCTAGCTGTTTTTTGACCCAAATCATCATTCTTCCTTAAAGCCAAACTGCTGCCATCTCTTGAAATGGCAATTACCTCATGAATAGAGTTGGTAATTGTTGTGTCAATTATTTCTCCTTTTTTTACCCAATTGCCTTGAAGATATTCAAAAATATCTACTCCTGAAGCCCAAGTCTGACCATTCCAAGCCCCTAGTGCAATCGCATTGCCAGACCCAGATATTACCACTTCTCCGTATCCGTACACTTCTCCCAACGCTGTTTTACTTGATATTATTGAATTGCCCATTTGTACCCAAGTATTGTTAGTGTATCTGAAAACATTTACAGAGCTAACATTCATAGGTTTAGTATTTCCAGTACTTACGGCGATTGTGTTTCCATCACTAGACATAGCCATTCTACCCCCGTTACTGGTATAATTTAAATTTATGTCGATTGGGGTGCTTTGTATCCAATTATTATTTACATATTTAAAAATGCTTATTTCATTACTTGGATGATAGATAGCTGCAAGGGTATTTCCGTCTTCTGACAAACAAATACTAGATCCAACAACGTTGTTAATAGTTCCTGTTACTGTCCAAGTGCCAGAAATGTTTTTATATATATTCCAAGGATAAGGACCAATCCTCGGTGCTATTGCTAAAACAGAACCATCGCCTGAAAGTGCAATCTTGAACTCGCTTACCAGAGGATCTGGAATATCCTGACCTATTTGCTCCCAATTGTTATTTACATTTTTGTAAACTCGAGCCATACCTGCTCCCCCATCGGAACTAATAATTGCTAAAATAGAGCCGTCGTTTGAAAGCAAAGCTTTACCTAATTCAAGGTCTTGCCCCACTTGTGTCCAATTTCCAGAAACATTAGAAAACACTTTAGTAGCAGGATTATAATTATAATCAGTACCACTTACAGACAATACATTACCATTTTCAGACAGCGAAAGTGCGTATATTTCACGATTAGTGTCCAATATATCTTGACCAATTTGTGTTTGTGCATTACTTATTGATGTAATTACAAACAATGCGAAAAGTAGTTTTAATTTCATGTTTTTTAGTTATTTAATTATAATTAATAAATGTTTTTATTTTTCATCAAATGTAGATAAATATTTGAAATGATAGTAAGTTTCAAAAAATTTCTCACTGTTTAGTGAAATAATTTTTAAAATCGTCTACTTTGGCACGGTGTTTATGTATAAAATATTAAAAAAAAATTAAATAAACAAAATATTTATTAAAGTATTAAGAATTAATTTCACAATCTAATCTTAAAATTATATTAAAATGAAAAAATCCATTATTGCCCTAATGGGATTATTTACGCTTGTAGCGTGCAGTGAGGATGCTTATCAGGAAGCTGATAAAATGAATGAAACTAGAAATGGATCTGTTGAAAATACGGAACCACAGAATAGTATTAAGACTAATACTCCGACAGTTGGTTATGTTAGTCCTTTTAATCTTGGTAGTGTAATTAATGTTCCTATGAAGTTTGTAAATAACACTACAGATTATCAAATTGGGTACAGAGTACAAGTTGGACCAGGTTATTTCGATGGTGACATTGATGGACAAATTAATTACAGTGCTTTTGGAGGTCCAATATTAAATCCTACTAATGCTCCAAATTTATTGTATTTAGGTAAAGAATTTAATCCGGCTCTATTTGTTCAGTATGTTTTACCTATTAGCTCTGGAAGTTCTTCAACATTATTATTTAATAGTTTTACAGCCTCAAGCCCATTAAATCCTTTGGAAGTTAATTTCTTACGAAAGTATGGTAAAGTTTATAGTGTATATAATTATATTTCACATAATTCTGTTCCTGGTTCGCCAGTACAACAATTATTTTTAAAGTCTGATTCTCCACCTGCGTTTACTTCTCCATCTTCAATTCCTGGATCAATGACAGCTGTAGGATATAATGTCGTTCCAGGTGTAACAGGATATAACCCAACCACTAATACCAACATGGGAATATTGGCATATCATGCTGGATCTAGAGAAATTATGCAACCACAATTTCCAAATTTTAGATCTGATTATACATTTACAACTCCTTATGGTGATGTTTTACATTTATATTTCAAATCATACTTAACGCATGTTGAGGTTGTATTGGAACAATAATATCAAATTAAGTTAAAAAAGAAACCACTCGAGAGAGTGGTTTTTACTTTTATTAAGTCAATAACTCCCTCCTTAAAATCCGAATTTTATTTTGCACTTCCTTTAAATTAGATATTTATCTAATTTAATTATGGGGACCAACATCAGAACCGAATATTCAGACCGAGTAAGATACTTTTTAAGCAGCAGAACCTTTGGAACAATAAAGATTGATGAGCCAATAGGGTGGGATGAGGATGAGAAAGAATTTACTCGAAACCATGACAACCATGGAATATTTACTTCTCTTTCTAATTCTTTGACCTTTACTAAAGATTCAAAAGAATTTATAGAATTAGTAAATGCTACTGATGGTATTAACGCTGAATTAGTATTAAGAAAAGAAAGTAAGAATGATCAAACAGATGTTTGGGAGAATACTTATACCGGTTATTTAGATTTATCTACACGAGAGATTGATAATAATCAATTGTCCTTAAAATTCAACTCCGGTGGTTTAGAATCCATATTAAAAGCAAGAGATAGTGAAGATGTCGAAATCGATCGCATTGATACTATCGACGGTAAAGCGATTGATCCTTTGAAAACTGTAAACATTGAATTGGCAGGTAGAAGGATCTTTTTAGAATCTACGTGGAAAGCTGCTCCAATGACTTATTACAAAAGATTGGAAATTTTTAGCGCCGATGGTAACACTCGTTCGATATCTAATACGTTTCCTTTTGATATCGTAAAAAGGTCACATGAGCAAGCAAGCTTTACCAGCGATGGAATGGATGGTAATGATTCTGTAGGTCAAAATTCTATGATGTTGCTTGCAAGCGTTGACAGAACTAGAAAGTTTAAAGTAAATGTACAAAGCTTACTTTTTAATGCCTATTCATATCTTAATGGATCAGTGAATTGGGGATTTGTTAGTGTTGCATTAGTGAAGTATGCCAATGGTTCAAACTTCAATAGAACAAGTTCAATTGACCTATATAAAAGAGATTTCTCCGGCACCAATCCAATTCCTTTGGGAAATATTACTATTAATGCAAGTACACATACCATAACTTTAAGTCAAGGCGAAAGTTTAGGGCTGGAGGTAATGATTAAAGCCGATTTTAATACCAATTTTGGTACAACAATTAAAAGAAGTTTTGACTATAAATTAATAAGCGGCAACATCAACATTCAAGAAGATTCAGAATTTAAAGCAACAGCATGTTTAGCTGTTAAACCATTTGATTTAGCTAATAGATTGGTTGAGATAATGACCGGTAGAAAAAATGCTGTGAAATCCGAAATACTTCAATCGGGTAAATGGAAAAGCTTAATGATTACTCACGGTTTTTGGATTCGTGGTTTCAGCAAGCAATTAGATTCAACACTTCCTGAAGATGATCGCAAATTCAAACCGTTAACAACAAATTTTAAAGATTTCATTACTTCGCTATCAGCTGTATGTAATATTGGCGTAGGGATTGAAAAAGTAGGGGCTAGAGAATATGTTGTGATTGAAGACTTAAAATATTTCTACAATAAAAACACAACGATAAAACTTCCTTTTCAAGCGAAGAAAGTGAAGAGGTCAACAGATGCGTCGGGATTTTACAAAAGTATTGAATTGGGATATGAAAAAGGCGGAGAGTATGAAGAAGCAATGGGATTGGATGAATATAATATTCGAAATTCATATACTACATGCATTCACCGCGTTGACAATAAGTACACAAAGCTTTCAAAATACAGAAGTGATTCATACGGAATTGAATTTGCAAGAAGAAAACCATTTACCGACTATTCAACTGAAGATACAAATTATGATCAGGATATATTCTTTATAGATTGTAAAGATGAACCGGTAAATACAATTGGTGGTTTCTTCTACAAATTAAGATTGTGGAATGAAGATTTTACTCAATTACCAAGCGGAGTGTTTTCTCCAGAAACTGCATTTAATTTAAGGCTTACACCATTTAATAATTTATTGCGACACGGTTGGAATATATCTGCGGGGCTGACTGTTTACCCATCGCAAAAGGTAAAGTATTCAAGTTCTAAAGGTAATAGCAGTTTGGTTACTCTATACGCTGAAAATGGAGAGATTGAAAACAATAAGCTTGAGCGCCCACGTTTTGTTCCTGAAATAATTGAGTTTGAACATATATGTAATGATGAAATTATGCGAATGGTAGAAGGTCGAAAAACATTTTTTGGTAAAGATTTGAGGAATTGCTATGGTTTAGTTGAGTTCATTAATGAGAATGGAGAATTAGAAAAAGGCTATTTAATGACACTAAAACCAAATGGTGTAGGGAATTTTAAACTTTTAAAGTATTTCGGAAATGGAAGATAATATATTGGAAATTGGTATTAGTTTATCAGAAAATGTTTCTTTAGAAAATAATTTCGCAATGTACTTGAAAGATAGTATAGGTGCAAATTATAATATTATTGGAACTTTTACTAATCAGAGAACAGCCAAATATCAGATTGAACTTGGTCAAACAAAAGAGCAAACAATTCATAATATTAACAATGCATTCAAACTTGATTATGGTAATGATTTTGATATTTCATTTGATGGTTCATTGATTAGTATGAAAACTAAATTACCGGGTTGGGTATTTCTTGAAAGTATTAAAAACCCTGTAGGATTGCCAATTGGTTTAAATCCTCAATTAGTACCTATATCAATTTTTAAAATAAATTCTGTTGAGTTTTTACCTTCTTCATTAGCTCCGTGTGATTTTGTAAAAGTTAGAGTGGTTACAAATCAAACCGCCATATCATATTGTATAAATTATTCATGTGTTCCACATAATAGCAATATTATTGAATTTAATTATCCAAGAGGATCATCATTCAAATTTGATGCAGGAAATAGTTTAGGTAAATTAGTTACCAAAACTATTCAAACACCACCGCCAATTGATACGTTATCAGATAGTATAAGAGTTGTTGTCTTGCAAGGTACAATAGGTGCAACCGCTACTGTTATTTATCCTTATACCGATTTGCTTGTTTATCAATTTTCGTTAGATAACTTGAATTGGCAAACGAGTAATACTTTTAGCGGACTTTTAGAAGGAAATTATAACCTGTATGTTAAAGACAATCTAGGTTGTTCCAAGATAATTTCTTTTACAATTTTAGAACAAAATTTCGGTGAACCGATTGTTTTTTTATCTAAGGAAAATTCAATACGTTTTATTGAGCCTTCTGGCCAGTATGAAACCGATGAGAATAGATCGTTCTGTAAATCCGCAGCAAAATTAAACTATGGTTATATCCAGGAGTTTTTGAACACCGATATAATTACAACACAATTTCGCTCTAACTTTAATCAAGTTGCGGTTACAGTTTTTAATGTTATCGATGGTACATCTGTTTTTATACCAACAAATAAACTAACAAATAATATTGGTTTAAAATCAAAATATAATCAGGTTAAAAAGTATAGAATAAGCACAACACAATTTGGTATTTATTTTGAATCTGGGCAAATATTAGATTATAATAACAATAGTCTGATCGATACATACAATCTTAATGGCAGTCTACCAGTCTGGGCTGTTTTAGGTAATGTAATTCAAGTTGATGGGACTTATTACACAATTGATTCCATTGGTTATGATGAAAATGTAAATGCTGAGGTTTTAATTTTCAATGGCTCTTCATCAAATGTTGTACAAAACGTAACAGTTTCTTGCGTTTATAATATACATGATTATGAAGTATATGAATTTGTAGTTGATATGAGTCTATACTTGGATAAAGAAATAAGAATTGAAATATCTAATCAGGACCCTAATTTTGGTAATTATAATTGGAAGTCTGAAAGAATAAGTATTGTTGAATTTCTGCCGAAATATTTAGAAATACGTTATAGTAACTCAACTAATACAAATGTGATTTATTCTTCTGGTATCCAGCATTTATTAAGAATCCCTTACAACACAATTAAAGATGTAGATAGTGATTCTAATGAAAGTTATAAAACAGATACTAATACTCATCTTTTAAATTCTGATGTTTACGAAATTAAAGATTTTGAGTTCATTCCATTACCATTAGAACTTTACAGAAAACTAAAAATTGCTTTATCAATGGATATGGTTTTTATTGATGGTTTAGGGTATACTAAAAATTCAGAATTTCAAAAAGAAAATCTTGGTTCAACCAATTTATACAAGTTAACTGCTTCAATGATTAAAAATGGATTTGCATTCAACAGTAACAAGGCGGCTTCAGAATTTATAACAGATGGTAATATTAATGTGCCAGGATTAATTGAAATCTCTTCGGACGGATATATCAGCCTTTAATGGCAAAGTCAATAACTTAAATACCAAATGTTTTTATAAGAAATGAGATATAATGAAATTAGATTATATCTCGTTTTTTTTATGGACCAGACAACTAAACTCATATTAGATAAAGTAACTCAACTTACTAATCGCCTTAATGTTTTAACCCAAAATTCGAAAAGAATTCATGAGTTATTTGATTCTACTTCCAATGAAGATGTTTTTATCGCTGTAAGTGATGGAGTCAACACTGGTAAGGTAATTTATAAACCTAATGAGGTATCAAAATATGAATTTGATAACATTTCAAACCTTTATTTGAATTTAGATTCAGAAAACAAACTTTCAATTCATTTGTCAGATGGAACTGTTTTAAGTGTAGTATCATTGGGAGAAGATTTTAAAACTTCTTTGTTTGATGAATCATTCATATTTGATTCTGCAATAAATCCAACCCAGCAATTTACCCTGGCTTTTATTCCAACCCAGGTAGATGCGATTTTTGATACAAACACACCTATATGGCTTGATAACGGTGATTTTACCGTAGTTGGAAACGTACTGAAAATAAACTACCCTTTAGAGCAAGATGCATTAATAAAAATTAAATACTGGCATTTAATATGAGTACTGAAAATACACCATTCTTTAGTAAGCTTGAAAGCGACCAAAGATATTCGACAAAAAATGATATTAAACAGCTTGAGCAAATTGTCGATGGGATAGCAGATGGTACGGGTGGAAAATCATATCCATCTATTTATGCTGCTATGGCGGTAACACCGTTGCCAAATAACAACGTACTTTTTACAATTGACGAAAGTAATACTGCTGAAGCAGGTGTTTATGCTTATGATTCATATATGACTGGAGGTTACAGATATGTACGAGGTTTTGCAGATGGTGAAGTTGTGGCAGAAAATAAATTGCCAGTTGCCGGTGGTGAAGTGTTTAAAAATTTGCCAGCTTATAAAAAAAGTAAAAATCTATTCAACATCGAAACGATTCAATATGATCACTACATAAATAACTCAGGAGTTATATTACCACAGACGGATTGGGATTGTTCGGATATTATACCCACACCTCCTGGTTTTTATTACTTAAGCGGTAACAAAGGTAGACAAGGAGTAGGTTTCTATAATTCAAGCGGTGTGCCTGTTAGACATAGTGCTATTAATTTAGGTATTGTAGAAGTATTAGCAGGAGAAAGCGGTGTTGCATTCAATTTAAAGTCTAATGTTACAGGTGATTATTCAAATATTCAGTTTGAAAGAGGTACTTCTGCTACGGAATACATGCCTTTTGGTTATAAAGTAATTTTAAAAGATCAGGTTCAAAACTTAGAGGAAACTATTGGCAAAGCTGATCAGAGTATTTACATTACCGAAAATATTGATCTGGAAGCACCAGAAACAATTAATTACATAAACCCTATAGCTTTTGAATTTTATGCCATTTTAAATGGTAGTGGTGTAACATCCAATTCAACAGAAATTGCACAACAATATAACACAACTGATTTTATTCCTGTATTACCATCAACATTATACACAGGTTTACGATTAGATTCGTCTAATATATTCCGTTACACATGTTTTTACCGTGCCGATAAATCTTTTATTTCGGGAGCGAATGTTACCGTATTTCATACATCATTTACAACGCCTGCAAATGCAGCGTTTGTAAAAACATCGATTCCGAATGAGCGCCACGGAACGACTTTAGCAGGTGATATGAGAAATATAGGGCTTTTTTCAGGAGCATTACCAACTTGGAGTTATTACGGTGTTAGATTAAGTTTAAAAAACACATTAAGTACAGCAGTAAAAAACAATAATGAAATTGCAACCGTGTCTGATATTAAAAATTTAATATCGGCACAGCAAACAACAGGTTTTAACTATATCTATATCAATGGTTTTTTAACTTGTGGATATGATTTAGGTACAATCGTAGGCAAATTAAAAGCTCAAATGGGATATACCGGAAATGATGTGTTTAATTTTTCGGGATCAACAATGAAAGGAATTTCAGTTGGTAGCGCAGACGATGTTGCACCTATGCACATTATGAATTTTACAATGGGTGCAAATCACGGCTATAATCATTATCACGCAACAATTACGGCACATGGTTTTACAAATGTAGACATTGGGACTGAGTTCGATAAAGGCGGTGTAAAGTTTTACTTATTAAGAATAGTTGATGCAAATACCGTTGCATTTATTTCTCAAAACAATGGCACAACCGGTGCCCCTGTTTTTATTGCATTAACAACAGGTAATATTACTCGAGGTGGCAATACATTTAATATTACCGCAGTATCAACGCAACAGCTATATCCATCAATTGGTCAGCTAAATAAAAAATTAGTTATAAACGGCTTAAAAGAGCTCACCGAAGACTCAACCGGAAATGCCGAAAAAGCTGAAGTAATTGAAAGCTACGTGATTTATGATCCCGATTCGGTTAAGAACAATGCAATCGCTCGCGCAGGTCAATCAATTGCACCTACAATGATAGGTGAACCAAATGTGCTGGTTGAAAATATTTACCGATTTGTTAAAGAGCCTGCATGTTTGGTTTTTGCAAATGTTCAGTTTTTAAAATCGGTTGCTTTTAAGGATTTAATGATTACTCAAGCTGTTAGGATAGGTTCAAGTAATGCAACACAGTATTATATTCCAAATTCCAATCCATTAAATGTAAATGTTGATTTAAGAAAGCCAACTGCAATAAATTGGAGTTCGTCAATACCGGCAACTTTTGTTGTAAATGCAAATCAGCCCGACCCTTTAAACCCGCCAAACCGTGTAATTCAATACAACGGAAATGCAGGCTTTATGTTGTGCTATATTCTGACACGAGGTCAAGGCAAAAATATTGCAGACTATACAAAACAAACCTTTGAGATTAGAAACAACACTGGTAAGGTTTATCCGCATCCGGTTGAAGGTGAAAAAGTAGGTGCAACCACCACAACCGATAGTATTTATTCAGTAGCAATGGCACGTGTTTACACAGATTTAAGCAAAACAAGAACTGGTAACCGTTTAAGTGTTTTTTCTTTTACCGTTGACAGCGAAAAGCATGTTTACATTGATTACTCAGGAACTATGATTGACAAAATCAATTTAGATGATTATTCTTTAAATGGTAAATCAATTGAAGTTTTAGAAAGCAGCAATGCAGTGCTTAAAAATAATATATATAACAACGGATTTGTAGTTAATGCCGATTACGTGGAAGAGCAAACCTGCTATGTAGTTTTAATGATTAAATAAATGAGTATGTCAATACAAATATTTCCTTACGCTTCAAAATTTAAAGAAAACGTTGAAGTTCCTAATGCGCAAAATGTATCACACGCTGCTAATTTAGGTCAGGTTCAAGCTTTTCTTGTTAATAAGCTTGATGCATCTGACTTGGATGGATTTGTTTATAATGTTACTTACAACAGTTCAAACCATGTGTTGACTTTTTTTAAACAAAATTCGGCAAATGTAGTTATTGATCTTCCTATTGAGCAGCTTATTAAGGGGGTTCAGTTAGTAGGAAATGATTTAGAATTTACGTTTGAAGATGGGTCTGTTGTTACAGCGCCTTTAAACTCTTTAGTTGTTGGTGTTGTGAAATCAGTTAATGGACAAACGCCAGATTCGTTAGGAGAAGTTACTTTACCAGCTTTAAATTTATTTGGCGGGGTTAGTAAGTATTTTGAAGACATTGATGTAAGTTCTGGTGGTAACTTTCCTACCCATCAAGCTTTTTTTAATCTTATGAATCCGGGCACGAGTACGCCGACGGTCGGCGTAGGAGATCATAATGTTCATGGTGCAAGATTGATTATTCAAAGTCGTGATGGATTTGGGTTTGTTAATTACACTGGGAAATTTATAGTAGCAGGGGTAAATGTAAGTGCAATTTCTATTGAGAATGGAAAGATTAAAGAATTTGTTTGGAATGTAAACCGAATAGCGTGGATAGAGGTGTTTTAAAATGGAAGATAAAATAACACTTATAGACAAAGGCATGAAGCTTTTTTTAAGCGCGTATCAGGTGCTTTTTAGGGTAACCAAAACAAGGTTAGGTAGTGGGTTTGTTGGTTTTTTTCTTGCTGCAAGTTTAGCTGTTTTAATTTGGATTTATTTCATAAAAGATGGTATGCAAGAATTAAAAGCCGAGAATACAAGTTTAAAAGCCGAAAACAAGGATGCAAAAGTATCTTTAAAACTATGTGAAACCGAAAAAGCCAATGTTCGGGAAATTGTCCGTAACGAATTGAAAGATGAAGTAAGGGCTGAAATGAAAGAACAAATGGACGTAACATTTCAATACATGCAAAAAGCCCAGGAACATTTGATAAATGGAAACGTAAAAAAATCAAAAGATATTCAACAATTAGAAGAAGAAATTCAACTACTGGAAAAAAGAAAGGAGGCAATGCGATGAAAAAATTATTTATTCTGGTACCCATCTTATTTTTTGGGTTAAAACCATATCAGCAACCAATCAGCAATAAACAGGCTACAGACAGTTTAACGCCATTTCAAAAGGACACACTTGTATTATCGATCATAAATACAGAAACGGAAATACAAGTAAATATTTCGCAGCAATTGGAAAGTCAAAAACAGCAATTGCAAAATGAAAAACAACGATTAATCAATGAGATAAAAAGAATTAAACAACGCAAAAAAGAACAAAGAAGAAAGCGTCAGGAAAAAAGAGAATTAGAAGAAATGATTAAATATTTAGAAAAATACGAAAATAGAGGATTATGAGCAAAGAAATAGAATTATCAAAAAAATACGCCACGTTATTAAAAACGTATGGAATCACCCCCCCTAAAAGGAAAGCAATGTTTTTTGCGCAATTGGATCATGAAAGCAATTTAAAGCCAATTCAGGAAGATCTTAAACGATATACAGTTAAAAACTTACTATCTGTATTCAAAAAATACTTCACTGTTAATGATGTTAATGATTTTGTAGGAAAACCTGAAGCAATAGCAAATAGAGTTTATGCAAATCGTATGGGGAACGGTAACCAAAATAGTGGCGATGGTTGGAAGTATCGCGGACGTGGTTTTATTCAACTTACCGGCAAAAGTAATTATACAGCATTAAGTAAAGATGTTGGTGTTGATTATGTTTCAAATCCTGATCTTTTGCTTAATGAAGCTGATGCAATGTTGGCAGCATGTTGGTTTTGGCAGAAAAACAAATTAAATGAATCTGCTGATTGGGGTGATGTTGAAGGAGCGACACGCACAATCAATGGCGGTGTAAATGGTTTAGCCGATCGAGAAGAAAAGTATCAGAAATGTCTGAAGGTATTTTAAAAAAATAAAAGCATCTACAATTAATGCAGATGCTTTTATATAACCAAAAAAACACTTATGAGTTATAAATGTACAATTACTTTTTTTAGAATCAAATAGTAAAATAAAAAAAGAGGTTTTTTACAACCTCTCTTTCAAACTAAACTAAAATTTCGAATAAAACTTTTCGAATATAATAAATTATTTAAAATGAAAAATAAAAATTTACACACAGCAATAGCCTATTGGATTTTAGCAATGGCTTTGGTTTTGTTTATATCCGGATGCAGAACTAAAAAGAGCACAACTGATTTTAAGCAGACCGAAACGGAAAACGTTTCTATAACTGATAATTCAAAGATCGATAAGAAAGAAACGGTTCAAGAAAACAGCCAGGAAACAAAAACCGAAACTGTTATCGATAAATCATTCTTTGAAGCGTGGATGAGTTTTGAAAGTGATAAAATTACTATTACTGATAACCAAGGAAACAAAACCGAAATTACTAACCCACGGATCAACCAAAAATCATCACAGAACGCCGATATTACCAAAACCGATCAAACGGACATCAAACAAGAAAAGTCTGCTGTAGCCGACGAAATCCAACAAAAAAATGTTGCTGTATCAAATAGCCGTCAAATAAAAACCGGACTGCAGCAAAAAGATTCATCAAAAGGAAAAGAACCGGTTTGGTTGTATGTTGTTGCAGCAGTATTCTCATTGATTATTATTACTGCTGGTTATTATATTCTTAAAAGACAGTTTAATTTTTTAAATAGTAAGAAATGAAATACATAGTTACATCGGAACCGAAAGAACTTTTCAATGTTTACAATGAAAGTTTAGGAATGAGCGAAAAACGAGCTTTGTTTTATTTAACTCAAATAGGAAAAAGGCGATGGTACAGAAGGGATTTAAATAACCCGGGAAAAGGATTTAAGATTCTCCAATATTCAACAAAAGAAGCTGCTGAAAAAGTTGCTTTAGAATTTAATACAGCTTGTGGAGAAGATTTTAAAGTTGAAGAAATGTCTAACTAACAAAAGGAGGGGCGGTATCTAAATGAAAAACGAGATTAATTATAATCTCGTTTTTTTAATTTTCATAAGTTTAATAATAAAATATTTAATATTAACGTTAAAAATATTTAACTTAAAATATTTAAAATGATAAGAAAAATTTATTTTTTATCAATTGGTTTAATTTCTTTGACTAGTTGTAAGAACGATGACACAACAGCATCTCCAATCAATACTGAGAAGACAAAAACATTGTTAGTTGGAAAATGGAATATGATAAAATCTGAAACGTTTGTAGATGGAGTTATAACAGATAAATCTGATCTTAAAATCCCCGGTTGTGATTATGATTTCTTTAACTTTAAAACAGACGGCACAAAAGAAGAAGTTTACCATGAAATGGATTGTAGCTTGGAAACATTTGATGGGATATGGATTTATGAAGAAGCTACAAATCGTATTGATGTTATTGATAAAGAAGATGGGTTTAAAACAGTTTTTGAAGTGGTATCAATTACTAAAACGGATTTAAAAATTAGATTATTAGAGGGTAATGGAGAGCCACTTCCTAAGGAGGTTGAAGGTTATACCTATTTGAAGAAATGATAGTGGAGCAATATAATTAAGCGATGCAGAAATGTGTCGCTTTTTTATTTCACATTATAATGAAATAATTTAAAACAAACAATTTATTTTGTAAAGTATTAAGATTTATCTTCACAACATTAACTTAAAAACATTATAAAATGAAAAAATCTATTATTGCCTTAATGGGATTATTTACACTTATGGCGTGTAGCGAAGATTCATATCAGGAAGCTGATAAGATGAGTGAAACCAGATCAGGAACTGTTGAAAATACTGAACCGCAGAATAGTGTTAAAACTGTCGATCTAGCAATTCCTTATAGATCTCCCTATCATATGAATAATGGACCATGTTGTAACCAAGTTGAATATGTGTTCATTAACAATAGCGACCTAATTCTAGAGGTTTCAACTGCATTTGGATTAGCGAAATATGATGGCGCTGATGATTTAAAACACTTCGGATGGCCTATGTCTCCGTCATCAAATTACCCGACCTTTTTTATTTACACAACCAGAGAATATTTTGAGGAATTGTATTCAACATACAAAACAATTCCTCCATTTTCTACCCAAACTTCTGGGCCTGGAGCTCAAGTACCGATAGTAGGACAGAATAGTTTTTTTACTTTAGGTTCATTTACTGTACCTAGTACTACATCGGAAGCGAAGTTGTTGTACGAATTTGGTAAAGCCTTTGGTTATCATGTATTTGTTAGAAATCCTGTTACAAATATTGCAGATACTTTTGTAGTGAGAGTTCCTTTTCTACCAAGTGGAATTACAGATCCTAACCAAATATCAAATGAGTGGTTACCTCTCGTTAATGCTACTTATCCATACGGCGCTCTTTGGTATAATAAAAAAAGCTTAGAGATATGTATCGGAACCAACGGTGAAGGTAATTATGGAAACTTTTTCAATGCTGATTCAAAATATATATTTGATGATGGGAATGGGCAATATTATGAGTTGAAAAGCACTATTAATTCTACACAGGTTATTTTAAGTTTAGAGAAAATATAAAAGAACCGGAGTAACATCCGGTTTTTTATTGTTTAAACTTTCTTAATACCTCTATTTTTTCATAGAATATTTTATCGATCGAGCTTTTCGTACTCAAATAAGATTTTGCTAAAGCTGTTAAATAAGTTTCAACATCTGGAACTGTTGATCCTGGAACAATTTCAAATGGTACGGTTAAATTCTTTTCTCGAATCTCTTTAAAAGCTTTAATCAAAATATCATATTCAATTAAAAATTCAAGTTATTTCATACTATAATGAAATAATTTAAAACAAACAAAATATTTTGTAAAGTATTAAGAATTAACTTCACGCCATTAACTTAAAAACTTCAAAAAATGAAAAAAACCATTATTGCCCTAATGGGATTATTTACGCTTGTAGCGTGTAGTGAAGATTCTTATCAGGAAGCTGATAAAATAAATGAAACTGGTGTTGTTGATAATACAGGACCGCAGAATAGTATTAAAACTATTGATCCTGGTATTGGATATGAATCACCTTACGGTACCACAGAAAGATTTGACTACGTGTTTCAAAATGAAACTCCATTTGAATTTAAGTTTACAGCATGGGTTCAGTTGTGCTTTTTTGATGGGAATAATGGTTCTGCTCATTTCGGTCAACCTTTGTCTACGACACCTTTCTTTTCAGTTTTAATGTCTCCGCCAACCAGTAATGAATATAGTATACATTTTGGCACAAGAATGATTACAATACCGCCTAAAACAACTGAAACAATACCAATGTCTGGAGGATACATATTACCTGTAAATCCAGGTGGACCAAAAACAGCAAGCGGTCAATATTTTGATTTACAATTTCCTAGTATGCCAACTCTTACCTCTTCGGAAATAGATTTCTTTGGAAAACGTTTGAAATTTGTAGGATTGGAAGGCAGTGTAATTGACCCTGGTGTTGGCGCTGTCGCAGGTGCAACGATAAGATTTCCTTTTGGTCCACAATTTTCGGGTTCAAATTCTACTTTAAGTTCATTATGGCAGCCTGTGCCGATGCTTTTTCCAACTGCGGAACCAAAATTTTATAATGTAGTAACAAATGAGATTTGTACAAAATATCAGGCTGGGGGTGCTATTGCAGGAAGGTTATCTTCACATCCATTTACTCACAATGGTGTATTATATACAGTTAGTTTATATACAACAAAAGATAAAGTAGTAGTTTTATTACAATAAATATTTTAATTAAATGTAAAAACCGGAAGTTACTCCGGTTTTTTTATGGCTTAAACTTTCTCAATTCCTCAATCTTATCATAGAATATTTTATCAATCGGGCTTTTTGTACTCAAATAAGATTTTGCTAAAGCTGTTAAATAAGTTTCAACATCTGGAACTGTTGATCCTGGAACAATTTCAAACGGAACAGTTAAATTCTTTTCTCGAATCTCTTTAAAAGCTTTAATCAAATATTCTTCTTTATTGATGGTGGTAGGTTTGATGCAAAATTAAAAAATTAAAAACAAGAAATTTGAATTTGTAGTAATGTATAATTACAAATACTCTGTATAAAAAAAGCAACCTAACTGGTTGCTTTTTATTTTACTTTTTAATTAATTTCTTTATTGCTGTGCCTGAATCTGATTTGATATGCAGCATATAGGTACCACTTGAAAGGTTATCTACATTTAATTTTATTTCTTGAGAACTATCATAATTTTGAGTTTTCAACTGTTTACCGTTAATATCATAAACAATAACTTGTTGAATAGACATGTTTTCGCTGTTTGTTATGTTTACAATGTTATTAGCAGGGTTAGGGTAGATATTAAACTTTGAAGACAACTGCTCGTTTGTGCTAAGAGTAATTACATCTGGCGGAACTGCATTTAAAGCAGTTATTTTAATATCGTCATAGCGGTTGCGGGTGTAAATCTTAGGGTCATTTGGGTCATTTTTTACTGTTACAAATATCAAAATATTTGATAAAGGGTAATCATCTATTAGACTAGCTGAAGATTTGTTTTGTAAAAAATCACCAACAAAAACTTCATTTAAGTATGGTATATGATGATATACCTTTTTGTTAGGATAATCTAAATATATACTAATTTTAATCCACGTATTAAATGGTAAGGTTCCATCTCTATCTACAACACCACCAGGTAAAAATGTACCGTTGTTTTTAAGAATAACGGCATGAGTCAACGGTTCAGATTGGCTTGTAGGTGCTAATGGATCACCAATACTACTTAATCTTATTTCAGCAACATTCCCTGTGCTATTAGCGGGCTGTATGGATCCTGTGAAATAGTCAATTTCAAAAGACAAAACATCGTTTCCTGGCAAGCGGTTGGCTATTAAATTGTGTAAGTTGTTTTTTAATGCTATCAGTGCTTCCGAATGTGTTAATCCAGTACTTAAATCAAGTACTTTACCTCTGTTGGTTTCATTTACAATGGTAAAAAAACTGTTCGTTTGTGTTTCCAACGAGAAAGTATACCAACCATTTTGACCAGGTGTATTGCCGGTATAATCAGTACCTAAATTACCAACAGTTAAATTATCAAAGTTTTCAGTGTATAATAATTGACTGTATAAACTATTGGCATTTAAGCAAAGTATTGTTGTAATTATATATAAATATTTTTTCATTTTCATAGATTTCAAAAGGCCGCTTTTAGACGGCCTCTAATTTATTATTGTATTCTCAATGATAAAGCTGAATGATACCAGAAAGTTTGATGATGTTGTGCAAAATCCATGATTAATGTTTTTGGGACACTACCAGTTGTAATATTTGCTCTATGCATATTTTTTGCATCTAGTACTACTTCATGGGAATTGGAAGTTAGACCTGGTGTTCCAGCGATTGGATTATATACTGTGGGATTACCTGTATTATTATCTAAATAATATAATTTAAAAGTTCCAGGTGGTCCACTCCATTGCTGTTGATTATTTAGAACGTCTTCAACATTTTGCCAACTCCCCCCGCCAGGTAATGTATTAATTTCGGGATGTAAATAGTATTTACCGATAAATACACCTCCTTCAAAAACATCTACCTCATAGAAAAATATTTTACCATATTGTTTTAATAAGGTTCGTTCTTGTGATGTTGTAGCACCTGCAAAATTAAAACCATTCGCCCAAGCTGGCCAAGTAGTCGCATATCTAGGCAACGTAGCACCTGGCATAGGTAAATGATCTGCTCGATCCTCAATTCTTGCTTGTTCTAATGGATTAAAAGTTAGTGGTGTTGATGTTCTTACAAGATTTCCAACTTCTTGATGCTGACCGGCGCTTATTTTATATAAATTAGGATATTGTGTAGGATTTGCGGCCATAGAAGCAATTGTAGGAGATCCAGTTTGTGAAATATCTTTAAAAACACCATCATTATCCCCGTCAAAATATGCTAATCCACCCCAAGCATAAACCCTCAATGTATATGGCGAATAATTACCTTCATTATTACCATTATTAAATATATAAGATGGTTGCATTTCATAGTGTTGTGTTCCTCTATTAAAATAAATATCCCAAGGTGAAAAATAGTTAGATGGCTGAATACTTATACCGCTTCCTGTTGTTCCCCCTGGTGATGCGTCATTAAAACTACTAACTTGATTTTGAGAACCAGCTTCCTCATTCATCTTATCAGTTTCTTGATAAACATCTTCTTGATAAACATCCTCACTACACGCTACAAGCGTAAATAATCCCATTAGGGCAATAATGGATTTTTTCATTTTTTAAAGTATTTTAAGTTAATGTTGTGAAGATAATTCTTAATACTTTACAAAAAGTTTGTTTATTTAATTTGTTTTCAATATTTTATATATTAATACCGTGCCAATATTGGCAAATTGTGAAATTATTTCATAGATGCGTGAAAAAAGACAAACGCTTACTCACTTTTTATTGCTTAAACTTTCTGAATTCCTCTATTTTTTCATAGAATATTCTATCGATTGGACTTTTGGTACTCAAATAAGATTTTGCCAGAGCTGTTAAATAAGTTTCAACATCAGTAACAGTAGATCCGGGAACAATTTCAAACGGTACGGTTAAATTTTTTTCTCGAATCTCTTTAAAAGCTTTAATCAAATATTCTTCTTTCATG